>ENA-OUQP01000036-OUQP01000036.1-human-gut-metagenome-genome-assembly--contig:-NODE-36-length-143555-cov-5.008230_pt1 | contig 143555 bp, 171 predicted proteins | sample MGYA00237951_ERZ548836 | MGnify/ENA primary metagenome ERZ548836 (study PRJEB26490, sample SAMN05194702) | human gut metagenome | biome: terrestrial biome; feature: human-associated habitat...
ATCGTATTCTGATCATCTACAAATCTGCGAGCGCCACGGGTAACATGTCCATTTGTTACGAGAATCGCTTTATTTATTTGATCAGCCGACTGAACACCATATAGAGAACGAACGATATTTACACCCACAGAGTTCTGGCGTCCGTACCGTTTACACTCTATATAGAAAACGACCGGCTTTCCCACCTCATACTTTGTTGCGACAATATCACGACCACCATCTCTGGTTTGTTGTGTCAACTTTGTTTCAAAGCCCTCATCTTGAAGCACCCGCTCGATAACTGCCTCAAACTCTCTGGGAGAGATGTCATAGATCAACTCACGGTTTTGGGCGATGTCCATGATGATTTGCTCCACTCGTGTAAATGTAGGGTATGCATCATCGGGGTCAAAATCATCTCGGCTATATATGACTCCCATGTGCGGTTCTTCCTCAAACCGACCCCCAGCTATTTCGCTATCTTCATAGTTGAATGCACCTATAGGATACTCGTAGCCAGATATTCTGAAGGAGATTTCATTCCCGCATTGATCACATTCAATGTATCTTTCGTGACGGAATTCGATTTCTTCACCCATCCTATTATCGCCACGATCATATACATAGGACTCAAAATCAAAATCTTCTTTGTGTATTCCGGTAATCTTCCCGCATCTACCACAGCGGATAAAAACATCTTCTATAAGCTCCATCATGCAAACATCTCCGCATTCCACACCAGATTAACAAGCTGAACAAGAAGCTGAATTCGCTCAGTGATTTCTGCTTTTCCGAACTGTGCATAAGGCTTGAAGCCCAGACCATTGTCAGCAATAAACTTCTTGAACTTTGGATTATTCTGATAGGCCTGATCACCCAGCGACTCGGTATAAATGTTTCCTTCATTGGAGCAATACTTCGAGAGCTTGTAATCATATTTTGAGTCATTCAGACTGGCATTGATGCTCTTATGCAAAAGTAATAGTGCGCCGAAGCTATTTCTCCACCGTCTGAATTCTTCTTGATCGGAGTATTCGCTGGTAAACCACTCGTAATGGTCCGTGATAATATGCTCGATTTCAAATGGATTCTTTGTCTGCGTATTCATGTAGTTGCAGTAATTCGAAGCTACACCGGTCTGCTCCTCAATATAGCCCGTGATGCGAGCAAGCATATTCTTGATGTATTTCTTGGTAAAGCTGTTCAAACGCAGCTCAGGAAGGGCTGCTGCCGGATCATATGCGAGGTTGTCAGATTGAGCTTTCAAACGAGCCTTCAGCACATCAATAGAACAGCGACGAATATTCTTTGTTACGTTAAACACGTAATTCTTGATAGTGCTATAGTCTACAGACCTATAATTCGTTACTCTGGCAGTGATCAGCAGATCAATGAATCGAGCGACCAAATTCATCTTTTCAATGATAACCGGCCACGTATCCTCATAACAAATAGGAGCCAGTAGCAACTGCGGCTGAAGCGTAAAATTAACCTGTGCATTGTAATAGATATACTTTGTTTCCTCTGCAAATGTGTTCTCAGCTTCACGGATTTTCCTGTAAACATCCGCAAATTTAGAAAACTTCATAATAAAGAGCTCAAAATCATCTGTTGTGGATAGGCCGAGCTTGTCTCGCTCATCACGTACCCATTTGTGGAAAGAACCACCAATGATATCAAAATCCTGATTCACGGCACCGGCTTTCGTTTCACGGATGGTTTCGGCATATTGAGCTCTTAGCCATGCTTTGATAAATGTTTCATCTCCCTTATCGTCGTCTTTTTTGAGGGAGAGAACTTTGTCTTTCCAAATATTATTGAGTTTTTCACGCTTGGAATCATCCTTTATCTCTGATAGTAGGTATCCTTTCAACATTTCTGTTGATGTGAGACTCAGACCTCTATCGTTCATGGTTACAAAGACTTTATGGGCATCCTGTTCTGTGGTGGCCACAATCTCTATAAAGAACACCTTCTCGGCCAGCCAGTCACAGAAATGCAAGAGCATGTTGTCAGTAATATCATCATTGGGAAAAACATCAATGATATCGGTATATCTGCCATAGAGGTTTTTCACGGACTCTCCGACATTGGTCGTGTCAAACGACTGATCATTAAAAATTGCATTCATGCAATCAGCTCGATCCTCAACATTTATATTGAAGGATTTAGTTCCGTACGCCTCAGAAAAAATCATCTGTTCGATCATGCTATAGTTCTGACCAAGTGAACGGAGCCGATTATTTAGATACATTAGCAGGAGCGTCAGCGATGAGAATCTCTGCTGGCCGTCTATGATTGCATTTTCACGACCAGCAAGAACAATGGACCCCATGAAATATGCACCATAGTCCTGCACATCTTTGCGATCATCACCGGGAACATAATAATCCAAGAACTCCGATGTAAGGTCATCGATCAGTTCCTCGATATGTTTTCTCTGCCACATATACTCACGCTGATAATAGTGAATCGAGTACTTTGTATTCTGTAAAAGCTGCTTTAAGCTCTTAGGAGAACCTTCAATCTTCTTCACGGGTAACTCTTCCTCCTGATTGGTTTATATCTTCTCTGCAAACAATTCCGGCATGTTGTATCGTACACTCGACGCCTCTGTTCGAGCGTTAGTATTTGAGCATTCAAGCAATGCCGTGCTCAGATTCCATTTTCCATCCAGCCCTTCGATAATAAACTCATCCTTGTTGTTCCGGATATATGTGGATACCTCACGAGAGAATCCGTTCCGCTGAAGAAGGATTGTTATTGGATTCGTCGTTCCGTATTCTACAAATTCGTACCAGTTGTTATCAAACTCCTTCAGCTGATGGATCGTCTTATACTCATTCGAGAAGCGAAGGAAGTAGTTTGAAATACTGAACAGCACAATGTTATCAATGACCTCCAAGGTGTCGGCAAATACGATATTGCGGTGCCGGAGTCCATCGTCGTAGTATTCTTTCTGGCCTCGGTTCACCCAGAAGTTATCAGGGTGCTGTTGCCGGTACTCCAGTGCCTTTTTCATGATATTGCTAAGGCCGGTACCTTCCATCCATTGAATAAGAACAACCGCATACCAACGCAGAAGCGTCGGCTTTCCGAGCGTGGATGCCTCATACTTTCCCCATTTGAAGATCCGACTCAGCTTTTCAAGGAAAGCCAAAACGTCGTCATAATTGAACTTGCCATCTACACGGTCAGGGTATTTCAGTCCCATTGCGATAGCGGCACGTAGGTTTTTCGTCTGATCCACCGAGGTGTTGATATCATCATCCGGTTCTGTGAACGGATCAGTAAAGGCTTCTCGTATTTTCGCTTCATCCTTGAGTGTCAGCAGATTAGAGAACTCACGCCTTACAAGGCTGTCGTTGTCCTGCATAATATCCCGTAAAAGAATGAGGGCAAACTTACGCATCATTACATAGGCTTCCTCTGACTGTGCGTCATTTCTTTTTACGAGTTCAATATTGCCCTGTAGTAGTGCCTCGACGACATATTTCTTTTCGGCGTTTGTTAGGCTCTTCGGTCCAGCCTCGATAGAAAGCGTTTGCTTCGGGACCTCTTTCTTCAAAAGGTCCACATAGTCTTCCTGTTTCAGCTTTTCACCCTGCGAGACGAAGAATACATTCCCGTAAAGGTTGAAACGGATGCGTCCGACACGTCCTATCAGATTTCGGAAGTCAACCGGCGTCATCACCTTTCGGAAAATCTTGTTATCGGTAATGAACAGATTATCCGCTGGGAGATTGACACCCTCAAGTAAGGTGCTGGTACAGAACATAGTCGTGATTTTGCCACGACGGAACATGTCCTCGATACGCATTCTGATGGCAGCTGGTAGGTATCCAATATGATATGCGACGCCTTTTTTTATAATCTGAGCCAAATAGTAGTCGCCGTGTACTTCATTCGTGATATCCCTTGCCAGTGCATTCAGGTCATTATCCTGAATTTCCGAAAGCTGATCTGCAAAAGCAAGCGCATTTTCAATCGCCTTATTTCTACCGTTGCAATATACTATGGTCTGCTGCTTTCGCTCAAAGGGAAGATCCCGGTTTATTCTTTCAAACATCAGAAGGAACGAAACCAGAGAAGCGTTTCTGTCTTTGATCTCCGCAAGGTAATCCAATTCACCGGTATGGTCGTTATATACACTGACTGTGAAATTATTGAGGTCGATGCTGAACTTAATCTGGGCCACCGGTGAAAAAGTGGAACGAAGGTGGCTATCGTCACCGTCGGTTTCGATGTCTGTCAGCAGCTTTAGATATACCTCTGGATTTGGAATGTTGGGTGAGGCAAAGACGAAGTGCGGCTTCTTCTTCCTTTTGAGAAGCATATCCACGGTTTTATAGTAGAACGGCCCACGGCTATTTTTTCCGGACAGTTTGTGCGCTTCATCGATGAATAGATAGTCGATTTGCAAATCCGGTTTGCTGATGAGCAGATATAACAGTCGTTCCGGAGTCAGCACAAGTATAAAGTTATGCTTGCCCTCCAAAGCGATATCCCCGGCGGCGGTGACCACCTTATAATTGTGCTCCGACAAAAGGTTTTTAAGGTCCTCGTCAATGACCTGCTTGTAGATCTCATTGATCAGTGCCTTTGTTGGTACAATCAGGGCAAAGTTCATCTTGACTCCATGCTGTATCTGGTCCTTGATGTACATTCGCATAAGGAAGGACTTCCCCATAGATGTCGGGCCGGAGTAACTGAAGTGATCATCCGAAAGGTGATCGTAGGCATTTTTCTGTGCGCCAAAGAACCGAAGTTCTGGTGCTGCAGGAATTGTCAAATAGTCATTCTGGTATTCAGCGAAGAAACGCTCTAATGCAGTCGTGCCGTAAAAGTCGCTATCGATCATCTTTCTTGCCTGATAGTTCCCGGTGTTTGCGAACACTGATCCGGCATAGAACTTTACATCAGAATTGTCCGGGTACAGAGAATACAGCAGGATGATTATCTCCTGCGCCCACATTTTATGCTTGTCCCGGTTCATCGCATTTGTCGACTTGGACAGCAAGTCGGCAAACCGCAAGGCCGACACCACATCAATTTCCCGCATCTGCCGTTTATCAGTGAGGTTAAATTTGGTGATGGCATAGTTATAAAGGATGTCGTCGTAGAGTTCATTCAGGAAGGGATTGTTGTCAATGTCCCCGAAAATGGCATCGCCAAGGTTATGCAGTATTTGATTGCTCAAGGTCTGCCACCCCCATTCATCACACGGTCCATGATTTGTGTTTTTTCAGCATCTGCATCGTTGAGTGGCAGAATGTAGAAATAAAACGAGTGGTTTCCGAGGCCAAGGGCATTAATCTTGCTGGCTATATATGCCGCATGATTGCGAATATCTGTATCCATTTTCTGAGTCAGTGCACGTCGGAAGTCTACCGCACTGTAATTAGCAGGATTGAGACCGAGATTATACGCAAGGAAACCGCCATAGGCTGTATCATACGGGATCGACTGTCCTTTACTCGGAATAAGCAGGTCTTTGATTTTCTGAACCGTGTCTTTATCAAAGGACTTGCTGAATACCGTGTTTTCAGCAAGAGTGCGCTCCTGTGTGCTTTGCTTTTCGATCTCAACAATGGCGTCGAAGGCAGTGTCAACAGCTTTTTTCATATCACCCACAATGCTGGAGGTGCCAAACACCATGTGGTAGTATGGCATGCCGAAAGCCTGCTCCAGCGAGAGAAGATGTATTCCGTCACATTTACTGTCATATTGTTTTGCTCCGGTTTGAAGCTCTACCTTGCTCATGATTTTGGGAGCTCCCAGAACCTGCTCTAAAAACACATATAGCATGATTTCACCGAGGTCATTGCCGGTGCCTTTCTGACCCGGAGCCCCGTTGCGTTTCATGATGTCGATGGCATCCATTCCTACGCTGTACACATCGCCCTCAACATGATAGTTCTCGATCTGAGCACGAGAAAAAACGTATTGACCGATGTTCTTCCTGAGAAACACTTCAAGCTTATCGGAGGAGAATGCATTGTTATTGACGTTGAGGTGAAAAAGGCGCAGTTGTTCCGGGTTTTTTAAGCCAAGGGTCTCAGAGTGAGACACCTCAGTAAAAACCTCGTCAAACTTACCTCCGCTTATAGTCTTGTCAAAAGAATCATTCATTGCATTCTCCACCTTGTTACAGTTTACTCTTCATCCTTTTTATCGCCATATGTAGCAGGGTCTTCAGCAACCATCAAAGTTTCCTGCGTTGGAGAATCGTAGGCGACGGTTTTTTCTCCCGGCCCCGGCATCACGTATTCTTTGCCTTCTGGATTGTAGGTAAGATTGAATACCAGATCGGAAAGCCACTTCTTAAAGGATGGATTATCTTGGAACTGTTTGAAAAGCTCCATGTTGTCTGCCATGATCGCAAATATAACCTGCTGCAGAGCACGTTCGCTTTCCAAACGGGCACTCTGCTCATCAGAGTTGCGCATAGCATTTTGATACTTCTTGTCTCTGGACACCATTGCAGGTATTTCGAGAATCTGCCGCTGGACATTGTCGGCGTCATTCCAGTTGATGGTGCCAAACATATCGTTGAAGTCAGAAATAATCCGAGAAAGCAGATCCATTTCCGGTTCCACAATATGGCCAGTCTTTCCGACAGGAACAGGCGCAATTTCAGCATCCTGATCTTCCAAGCGGATGGAGATCATTTCACGGGCCTCATTGCGGTAGCTCGAAAGGTCAATGGTGCTCAAGATGCCTTCTGACAGGTCGTCTTCACGAGGCGACGGCAGTTTAGGTATCAGCGGATTCAGAAAGATGGAGAGCTTTTCCCATTCCACGTTTCCGTAAGGTAGAATGGCTCCGAGGAAGCCGTATGTACGCACAAAGGACTTTGCGACACTCTTGAATTTAATCTGATCGTCTGTTTCGAGCTGCTTATATACCGCCGTACAAGCATCCAGTGTTGGATTGAGGCGATCTCGCTCTGCACCGTTCAGGAACAGGTCAACCAGTCTCTCTACATCGTCATTGCTGTAGACCTGATAGTCTTCCATGACGGTGATTAAGTCATACAGCTTGTTCGGGTCGGTTTCTCCGGAGAGAATCGTGGTCCGATAATACTTGGAGAATGACTCCTCAATTACGGACGTCTTATTGGCAAAGTCCAGAACAAAGGTGTCGTCCTTGCCGGGATAAAGCTAACTATTGAATTATGCACCTGATTGTCCATATAGATTTTCCTCTCTTGACACTGAATTCGGCATTAAGCCATTATGATCGTACCAAATGTGCTGTCCCAAAAAAACGGACTCATTCGGCCTTATCTTCCTTATCATCAACTTTGTCGTCAGCAGCACCGCCGGAACGAATCCAATCGTCCACCTCTGACAGCTTGAATTTCCACAGCTTACCCACTTTATAGGCTGGCATATTTCTTTTAGCGATCCACTGCAAAATGGTTTCTCTGCCAACGCCAAGGTATGCTTGGACTTCTTTCAATGTTGACCATTTTTCAATGTTCTCGTTACCCAATTTAGTTACCTCCAGATTTCTTAAATGTCCTGTTCTCTACTACAATCGTTACATTGAATGGGCTTGAATAGTTCGGGTAGCACTCTTTATTGTTTTTATCAACCATAACCCATTGACTTTCAAAAGTATCCTCGTTGCCACGGGCATCGAATTCAACCGACACAACAGCTCGTTCATTTGGAGCCGTATCCGGTATGTCAATTGACAGCTGCATGGCACAAGGAGTGATAGAATCCTCGTTTATACAGATAAGCCTTCGGCCCGTCCATGCGACCTTGCCGGAGTTAAGTAGCTCCCATGTGTGGGTGAAATGCTCGTAAAAATCAACCTCATGTCGCCGGTCGGCAGGTGCCGTTTCAATCCAGAAAGCATCTCCAGCATAGAGCGGCTTATGGAATGGCGGCTCGTCCGTTTCCGGCTGCGACAAATACTGCTGATAGTTCGTCGCAATGATGTCGGCATCAGAATCCGGCTCGTGTATGATTATCTGAAGCTGGTCTGTGAGGGCTTTCGCCAAAGCCGGAATGTTTATATCTGCGTCCGTAGGGATCGTGAAGTAGTTCATCACGGTTCTAACGGACGCTTTTTTTATGTGCTCCGACAGGTACTTCGCAAGGCCGGTCGTGTTTATCGGATCTGGGAAAGAGTCCCTATGCTTCTTCGACAAGGGCTTACCGCCATTGAATAGTTTGGCCCCGTAGTTAGATGAGCTGTAGGCACCTTTTTTCGTGAAAGCATAGCTGCTCCCTGCCGCCTTAAAGACCTCCATGACGAAGGAGTCCTGATTTGCCACTCCTTCGACGGAGCCATATATTCCTTTGCAAAAATGAGCGAAATCTATGCAAATCACCCCTTTCTGAAAAGTCCTATCAAAAGTCCTGAAAGTCCTTTTTTCACGGTCCTTGCGCTCATAGGAAGTCCTTTTTCAACTTGGTATCTTATTAGTGGATGGCGGAGATGAGAGAGCTTGAGCCGTCGGACCATGGACCTTGATATTAAATTATATCACATTTGCTCCCAAAAATCAATACTATGGGGCGAAAGCAGGCGCAAACCGACACAAACTTACTTTTGATTATTCGACATTCTGCAACAACCGGCTCTCAGCTCGTTCACTGGCCATGAACGATCCGGAGCTGGGAGACCGGTACCATCAACAGCCTACTATCCGGATTAGGAAGCTGAACCTGACAAGGAGGGACAAGCAGTGACAAAGCGTGAACGTGAAAACTGGATCGTGAATATTGAAAACACCGCTGCTGCCATCGAGTCTCAGTTGGGCTCAGCAGTAGTTGAATCTGTTTTCAAACGCTACGGCGCACACGGCACTTGGGATCTTCGCTCCAGTGACCTGCCTGATGTTTTCAGCGAACTGTACGCCATTGAAACGGATCTCGACTAACAGACCGTCCTGAGCATGACAGAAAACTGCTCACCGTTAGGCACCGCACCGACTGATCACCGGTGGCTCAACGGTGCTTGACGGCACAAGTAAATATCAACAGCTGCCTTTTGAGCGGGAAGCTGCAGACCGGAACGGAGGAATCTCCGTCGGGACTGTGGTTAGGTTTCTATACCCATTTTACAGCTGACCATTAAGGTTTCCTCCGTTCCAAGCAAATCGAACGGAGGAAATTTTCATGCAAAGCAAAGACAAGAAGTACTTAATCCCGGTCGACGGGGCCCCCATCGAGGTCAGCGAGGAAGTTTACAGGGCCTACTATCAGCCCATCTGGAACACCCGTTACCACGCTCAACAGAACGGCGAGTGCCGCTGCACCAAGGCCCAGCTTTGGAAGTGCGACGGCGTTTGCCCCGGCTGCCCGTTCTACGCTGCCGGTAAGAAGGTCTCCATCGATACGCCTATCAGCGGCGAGGACGACGAGCTTACCCTTGGCGATACGCTGGCTGATGACGCACCGTCTGCGGAATCCATCCTTATGGATATCGATCCGGAGACCTTCGAGATGGTGCAGACACTGATGACTACCCGCACCAAGGGCCGGAACCGCAAGAGCTCGGTCAGCATCTTTTCCAGTAAGGTCAAGTGCGGAGACTGCGGCAGCTGGTACGGGCTGAAGGTCTGTACAGCAACGACGCCTACCGGAAGGTTATCTGGCAGTGTAATCACAAGTTCGACGGCCAGAAATGCGCCACTCCGACGCTCACCGAGGATGAAATAAAAGAACTGTTCCTCCGGGCCGCCAATCAGGTGATCGACCAGAAGGAACAGTTTATAGCCATATACGATCAGGTCCTTTCAAGAAGCCTCGACACCACGGCACTTGAGAGTGAGCTTCCGGATCTGGAAGCTGAAATCAACATCGCTACCGAGCTCATCGAGGTCGGCATTACTGATTCTTCCTTTCGAAATCCAAAATATTGTCGGCGCTTTCGCCTGTTTCACTATAAATTTTTGAAAAAATGCTTCCTTTCAATTGAAGTAAAGGACGATACATTTCTTGGTACGCATTTACGAGTTGCTGATTTTGTTCCGCAATTCTCTTACTTAAATCATCCAGATGCAACCCGTTGGTTCTTTTGAGAACATCATAGTCAAAAGCAATTGTTTCTGCTGGAAAAGTGCCGGGATGTTCTTTTTCAATTTTAAGTGTCTCTTTTACAACAGCAAGACTGGAATAGTCACGCAGAGACGAATATGCTTGGATCTCTCCGTCTGAAATTTTGTCGAATATTTCTGTAGCATTGCAGATACTATCAATCAACTTCTTGACTTTTGGATAGTCATTTACACATAAGTGTGCATTTAATTGATCCAAAGCGATTTTGCACATCATTCTATATTTTTGAAATGTAGTTATTGCTGCAACAGGGTCTTTCATTCCGGTATCCATTGTTTCGATTAGCGGATGCATCGGATTAATTTTATCGATAGCATTTGCAAAGATTGCCTCTATTTTCGTCCACTTTTCATTTTCCTGCTTTAGGAAATTCTCCATTTGAATTTGCTTGCGTGTGAATCCGATTGTAACGACTACTGTAATAATAGCTACTAATGCGCCAAGCACTACGCCGTAGTAAGCAAGCATATCTGCAGGCGACCATAATGTAATATATCCGCTATTTGACTTATAACACTCATTAATAATGAGAGGTCCGACAATGGCAAAGGCGCACACTACTATGATAGCCAATATCAAATATTTTTTTCGTTTATTCACCGTTTGTCCCTCCCGGCTATCTCATATGATTTACAGTTCCTCCGCCTTGAAGGTCATATATCCCTCGTAATAGTAGCTGTGGTCGATGCCCTTCATAAAAACTTCACGGCTGTTCACGTCATCGGTCAGGGCCGCTTTCAGCAGCACCTTGATCTCCACGTCCTTGATGGGGCTGCGCTCCATGGCCAGTAGGTAGTCCTCTTTATCGACCTTGCTCCAATCCACCACCTGTCCGATACCGGCTTTCAGCATCTGGTCAAGCCACAGGCGGGTGCTGCGGCCGTTGCCCTCTCGGAACGGGTGGGCGATATTCATCTCCACATACTTCTCGATGATCTCGTCAAAGGTGGACTGGGGCATCTTGTCGATGTTTCCAAGCGCCGCCTCCAGATACATCAGCGGCGCAAAGCGGAAATTGCCCTTTGCCAGATTCACCGTGCGCAGTTCACCAGCAAAGTCATAAATATCCTCGAACAGCGCCTTATGAATGGCTTGCAGCGACGCGAATCTGCCGGGTGCCAGCTTGTCCAGAGAGCCGCTTTCAAACAGTTCTACGGCTTTCTTCTTGCTGATCCGTTCCTCCTCGCGGGCAAGCTCGGCGGAGTTGGTGATGCCAAGTTTATTTTCAAGTGCCATCGTGGGCCTCCATGTGTTTGTAAAATAGTTTCTCAGAGCGTATCCAGAAGATCGGCGTATCGCTCGCAAATGCTTTTTTCCAGCTTTTCAAAGGCCGGAATAAAGCGTCTGATGATCTCCGACGCCAATTCCTTTGCGGCATTTCCATCATAAATGTGCGCCATATTGTTGCGCTGGGACAGCATATCCAGCCACACATCTTCCTCTATGCAAGGGTAATACTGGTACGCCTGCTTGATAATTTCACGCGGGGAGCCTGTCTTAGCTGCACTGATGCCTTCATAAGTCAGCAATTCTTTTAAGACCTTCCAACCTAATTCAAACTGAATGGAGAACTTGTCAATGATGCCGCTAATGATAAATTCATTGTTGAGATCCTGCTGATCTGAGCGCCGCAGAACGTCTAAATTTTTACGGTAGTTATCAAACTTTTTCATAGAGCAATACTCCCTCCTTGCTGATGGCTTCCCGCAATTCTGGGGACAAATCAGAACATAAATCTATCACATCAAAGGTCAGCAATGTATGCGTTTCTTCCTCAACATCCAGTCTGAAACGGCATACATTGCCTCCCTGCACAGCTAAATCAATATCGCTTGTGCGGTGGAAGTCCCCTCGCGCGCGGGAGCCGAAGAGAATCACCGTTTGGATGTAATGCCTATTTGCCAGATTAATGATTTGGTGAATAACCGTTGAATCAATTCCGTACTTTGTCATCACACCAACTCCTTCGATAAGCCTTCAAGCTCGCTGACCGCTCCGCCTACAATTCTACAAAGTAATTATACCATAAAACGTTGTATCCACAAGCAATATTTCGATGCTTGCGTCCCAGAAGCGGGAATTGATCGATATAACAAAAACGGGCGCGCAGCCTTGAGAAAGGAGGCTGCGCGCTCTGCTTTTTGTCGTTGGCCTTGTTCAGACGGCATATATCTTGGAATAAGCTATCTCAAAGCCGCTTTGCGATCTGCCAGATCACCCGCTGTGCTGTCGTGACTGCGGCAATGTCTTCCTTCGTGGCAAAGCCGCGGGTGTTGACAACATGAGCGATTTGATTGATGTTATTTCCAATGCCGGCGAGTTGACGCCGGATTTCGGCGTATTCAGCGAGTGGTCGGGATCGGAGGTTCATGCCGGAGATCAGCGCACGGAGGAATACTTCCATTGGGAAGCCAGAGAGCATAGCCTGCTGTTTCAAATGTTCATGCTCCTGCTCATTCAAACGGAGCGATATTTTGATTGGTCGTTTTCTCATGATCGTTTTTCCTTTCAATTCATAAAGGGTTATAGGGGAATTGCTTCCCCTAACAAGCGCATTTGGACGGCCAAATGCTATGCTTGCGAAAGCAGCTTCTGTATAGCGGTTTCATTTTCGTGACAATGCTATTGTAAAATTAACTTCTTGATTTATTGGTGTCCAATAGATATAATAATTGTGAGAAACTTTTGAGGTGAATGACCGTGCTACACGAGGAACGAACTGCAAATATTCTTATCAATAAGGCGGGTGGAAACGCCGGTCCGGATGCCAATGGCTACCGCGTGGCGCTGCCATCTGCTTGGATGAAGGCCCTTGGTATCTCTGAGGACAGCCGCACCGTAACGCTGCAATTCGATGGGGAAAGCATCACCATCCGCCGCCCTGCCGTGTCTGATTACGATGTCTTTCTGGCCAATGCCCGAAGCAGCGCTCACGCCCTCCTGATCCTGTACTACTACGATGGGAATAAGCTCTGTACGAAGATCTGCGCTGACCAAACCACTCATCAACTTGCCATCGAAAACGAGGCCAGTTCTCCCCTTTCCACCGCTTTCGGCGTGAACCGCAAGCCCACATGGGACGATCTGCAAATCTTCTTGAAAGACCGCTGTGTGCCGCAGGAGCGGGACGGTTTGAAATATTACCTGTCTGACTTGGGACTGGACTGCTATGACCCGCTGGCGATCATCCGCAAGACCGAAGGGCGCATGGCAGAGGATTCGTGCTGGATCAAAATTGTGGAGGGCTGAATATGTCGATCAGACTGACAACGGGAAGCCGCATCGCGGAAACCTCGTCTAAGGGCAATCAGGAAAAATGGCTGGCAGATGGCCGCTGGTATAAGCTGGATCTGTTCGGCTATGAGGGACTGGCTGAAGCCGTGACCTCTGCGCTGCTGGCACAAACCAATACCGACGCGTTGGGCTTTCGCTATGTGACCTACCGCATGGAGCGGCTGGAAGTCCACGGTCATACCCGCAACGGCTGTTCCAGTGCCAATTTTCTACGTCAGGGCGAGGCCATCCTGACCCTTGCGGAACTGCTGCGAAAAGGCGTTGGCCCGGACTGGCAGACCGCGGTAAACCGCCTGCCCAATCTTCAAAGCCGCCTTGCGTGGTTGGTGGAGCAGGTTGAGCGGCTGACGGGACTTGACCGCTTCGGCACCTATCTGACGCTGCTGTTCGAGGTGGATATGCTGTTCGGCAACGAGGACCGGCATCTGAACAACATCGCTGTGCTGCGCTGCGGTGATGGCTTTGACTACTGCCCCATCTTCGACTTTGGTGCGGGCCTGCTGTCCAACACACGGGACTATCCCATGGAGATCGAGCCGGACGCATTGGTGCGGCAGCTCAAGGCTCAGCCCATGAAAACGGGCTTTGTCCGACAGGTCCATGCGGCCCAAAATCTCTATGGGCCGCAGCTTCGCTGCGACTTTGCCGAAAAAGAGATCATGGCGGCCCTTTCAGAGCCGCTGGAGTTTTACGCCAAGCGGGATGTTCCTTATATCCGTGACCGTGTGACGGCCTGCATCAAATTCCAGCGGAAAAAGTTATTCTGATTTTCTGCCGTCCTCCCGCAGCCACGCGCCCCGCAGCACCATGCGGAGATACGCCGCCCGCCCGATGCCGTGGTCCTGCGCGGTGCGGGTGAGCCGCTCATATTCTGCCTGCGTCAAGCGGAGATTTACCTGCTTTTCCCGTAAGTTCTCTTTGTTCTTCATCTGATGATCCTCCCTATTATTCTTTTTTCGGCTTGGTATATATTTATCTCAGTATCGCTCTACTCAGTCTTATTAGACGCTGAAAATCAGCGCACCTGAACGCTGATTTTCAGCGTTCTTGAAATTCGAAAATCGAAAGTCAAGAAATTCGGTTTTCGAATTTCAGGGGGTACAGTGCAGACGGCTTCCCCAACCCCTGCCGTTTCCGGCGCAGCAGGCCAGCTTGCTCCAGTTCGGATAGCAGCTTCTCCGCCTTGTTGTGGGCGCAGCCCAAGTCCTCCATAATGTGGCTGATGCCATAGTAAACAAAGGCACGCCCCTGCTTATCGAACCACCCGCTTTTGCGGGAAAGTCCCATTTTGTCCAGCAATAACCTGTAAAGTAATTTCGCTTCACAATTCATGTTTTTGAATGGTTCCTCCGTAAACAGCACCTTTGGAACACGGTAAAATGTAAATAGCTCTGATTCATGCTCGTAGAAATAATCCATATTGTTTCTCCTTGCCCGTTGGGGCATAAAAATAGCGGAGGCAGGCATTTGACCTGTCTCCGCTTGCGTTGATTTTTTGCTTTTGTTTCCTTCTTGGGGCGTTATTTGGACTCTCGCAGGATCTCAAGTGCGGCGCTTTTGATGTTGTTCATCGCACCTACCCACGCCATTTGGTCTCGTGCTTTCAGCTCCTCGTTTACGCCCTGTGACTCTGCCATCTGGCGGATGATGGTTTCCAGCAGCTTGTCCTCTGTGGTGTCCGGTTCCGGCGGCAAAAGGCAGGGATAATACTGCTCGCCCCGCAGCTCGTAGTAAAGGCCGTTCTCAAAAGTGACCTGCGGCAATGGCAGTAAATTCTGCTCCATAAACCTCGCTCCTTTCTGCCTCTATTGTACGGAAAAAATTTGTATAGCGCCAGTATGCGAAAATCATCGCTCTCCCCTGTCCTTCGCGCGGTAACGGGCCTCCAGCAACTTGATGATCTCCCGCTCCATTTGCTGCGCGGAATAATTGCGCGGGAAATACTTCCGCAATGACTCGGTTTTGATGCGAATCTGCTCTTTCTGATTGGGCTTTTCCTCGGTAAGAATGGCGTACAGCACTTCCGGTGTCAGCTTTGCCTCGCGGGAGAACTGCTTCATGCGGAGTGCCTGTGACAGCGACGGTGTGGCGTCCTCCCGCCCGATTAAGTCCCACAGCTCCGCCTGCTCGTCGCGGGTAAGATAGGACAGCTCAACAGCGGGTGAAAAGGCAATGCGGCCATCGTCTACCATCTGAAGCAGCGGTGGGACGAGGTTGGTCAGGCGAATGTAGCGCTGGATAGTACGTCCACTGTCATCGTTTGAGACGGCATCCCTTGACTTGTGGCCAACTTGTCCACAAGTCATTCCTTGATGCTTCATTGCCTCCAGCTTCATTTGGTAAGCAAATGCCTTTTCGCTGGGCAGCAGGTTTTCCCGCTGAAGGTTGCTGTCCACCATCAGGATCACCGCTTCATCGTCGGTCATTTCCCGCACCAGCACCGGCACGGTGGGCAGGCCCAATTTCTGCGCCGCCAATCGCCGCCGATGCCCGCTGACCAACTCGTAGCCCTCCCCTTTTGGCCGCGCCAGTAAGGGTGACAGAATACCATAGGTGCGGACGCTCTCCACCAGCTCGTCCATGGCAGCGTCCTCCCGCACTTGATAGGGATGCTTTGCAAAGGGCAACAGCTTGTCCGGCAGGAGCTGTGAAATAAACTCCTTTACCATGTCGCACCTCCCTCCGAAAGCGCGGCGGACACATTCACATGGTAGTGAAGGTCGGAGCCGCGATAGTGGTAGTCCGCGTCAAAGGAATGGAGCCAACCGGCATTTCGCACATTCGCGTTTTCCCTCTCTTTTTCGGCCTGTAACCCTTGCGGCGCAAGGCTTTTTCGTACTTGTGGCCCTTGGGCTTCCACGGTCGGCACAGAGGAGCTGGGGCATCTCGAGATGGTTGGCACCATCGTTCATCAGCTTACGAGAGATCTGACGCCGGAGCAGCTCAAAGAGGGCGGCTTTGATACCTACTTTGTTGACCACACGACGGGCGTTTTCCCGCAGTTTGCTTCGGGCTATCCCTGGTCGGCGAGCACCATGCAGGTCACCGGCGATACCATCGCGGATTTGACCGAAGACCTGGCAGCAGAGCAGAAGGCTCGCGTGACGTATGACAACATCCTGCGTCTTTCTGACGATCCGGACGTGAGCGACGTCATCAAGTTCCTGCGGGCGCGCGAGATCGTGCATTTCCAGCGCTTCGGCGAGGGTCTCCGCCTTGTAAAGGACCGTCTGGACGAGAAAAACGTCTACTATGTGAATCCGAGCTTCGACCGGTAAATAAAAAAGGAGCACGCTGATCGGCGTGCTCCTTTTTATATCGTTTATCCGCTGATGGCCTCGTCATAGACGGCGACCGCACCGCTGTGACAGGCGCTAAACTTATCGCGGAAGGTATTGACGAGGTCCTCATCGCCATAGACCGACACGACATACTGCCCCGTCGTGAAGATCACGAGCTTGTCTGGAAAGCCGCACATCCACTGCTTGCCCTGCACGGCACTGCGGATATCGTCCGCGACCTTCGAGACATTGCCCGCGTCGGCCACGTGGAACGCGCCGCAGGTAAAGGTGTTCATGTTCATCATATGGACGAGCGACGCCGCGCCGTCGATGAGCGAAACATCGTCAGACGGGAACGTGAGCTGGTAGGTCAGGCTGTCGACATTCGACACATCGAAGCTGCCGGGGGCATCGTCAACGGCGTGCTCCGCATCACCGCCGCCGGCGGGGAACTTGTCGTCTTCGCTGTAGGTACTCCAGACAGAGGTGAGCAGCGAAAGCGCACCGGTGTTCTGTTCGGCGGGCGTCTCGGTGGGTGTTTCCGGCGGCGTTTCCGTGGGCTTGGACGGCGCGGAGGGCTTGCTTGCAGGCGCCTCGTCCTTCTTGCTGTCAGTTTTTGCCGGCTCCGACGGCTTTTGCGTCTCCCCCGGCTTTTCGTCCTTGTTTGCGTCCGGCTCGGTCTTCGCGCCGTCATCAGAAGGCTCCTCCTTGGACGCATCGTCCGTTTCAGGAGTCTCCTGCTTGTCGTCGATCGGCGTTTCCTCCTGCACGGGGTCCTCATCCGGCTGCTTGTCCTCGTCGGCTTTGCTGCCGCAGGCGGCGAGCGAAAGCATCAGCGCGCAGGCCGTGAGAAGATACAGTAGCTTTTTCATCAACGTTCTCCTTGGTTTTTATCGTATTTTGCATACCGTATTCTAACAGAAAACTTTGAGAAAGGGAAGTCTTTTCTTCTTGCTGCCAACCGTGCGAACGCCCCCTGCGCCGCGCAGGAAAAACAGGATCAGATCACGTAATCGTACCCGCCATCCTCGCGCAGCAGATCCGCGAGCGTGTACTGATCAAGATATTTATTGATGACGTCGTTCAGCCCGGCCCAGAGCGACAGCGTGCGGCATTCGGCCGCGCGGTCACACGGCGCGCTGCCGGACTCGAGACACGCAACCGGTGCGAGCGAGCCCTCCATCAGCCGCAGGATCTGGCCCGCAGTGAACTGATCGGGGCTCTTGCACAGGCGGTAGCCGCCGCCCTTGCCGCGCATTCCCTCGACCACACCGCCCTTGACGAGCGTCTTGACAATGCTCTCGAGATATTTTTCCGAGATATCCTGCCGCTTGGCGATCTCCTTGAGCGGGATATACCCGTCGGTCTGGTGCTCGGCCATGTCGATGAGCACGCGCAGTGCGTAGCGGCCCTTGGTTGAAATCATCATAACTTATTCACGCCTTTCTGTCCCCATCCGTTGAAAAGCGCAATGGTTTGCTTTCTTCAACTTCTGATAATCCTATTATATTACATGGTTTATAGGATTTCAACAGATTTTTTTGAAATTTTCTCTTGACAAATCAAAAGGCGCATCGTATAATCCCTACATACCTACTCGAAAGGTTGGTAATAAACATGGCTTCATTCCTTCACCCCTTCCGATGTCGCCGCGGCAGAGCTTAACGGCCGCAATGACCGTCGAAATCGAAAAGTAAAAAGAAAACAAAAATATTTTAGATATAGAACGTACATCGTTCAGGAGGAAAACATTATGAGCAAGATCTACACTTCTGCCGACCAGCTGATCGGCAAGACCCCCCTTCTCGAACTCTCGCGCATCGAAAAGGCGGAAAAGCTTGAGGCAAGACTGCTTGCCAAGCTTGAGTATTTGAACCCCGCGGGTTCTGTCAAGGACCGCATCGCCAAGGCTATTCTCGACGGCGCGGAGGCGAGCGGCAAGCTGAAGAGCGACTCCGTCATTATCGAGCCGACCTCCGGCAACACCGGTATCGGCCTCGCCTCCGTCGCCGCCGCGCGCGGCTACCGCATCATCATCGTCATGCCTGAGACCATGAGCGTCGAGCGCCGCCAGCTGATGAAGGCCTACGGCGCGGAGCTCGTCCTCTCCGACGGTGCCAAGGGCATGAAGGGCGCCATCGCCAAGGCCGAGGAGCTCGCCGCGCAGACGCCGAACAGCTTTATCCCCGGTCAGTTCGTCAACCCCGCCAACCCCAAGGCGCACTATGAGACCACCGGCCCCGAGATCTGGGCCGATACCGACGGTCAGGTCGATATCTTCGTCGCAGGCGTCGGCACCGGCGGCACGCTGACCGGCACGGGCAAGTTCCTGAAGGAGCAGAAGCCCGACGTTAAGGTCGTCGCCGTTGAGCCCGCCTCCTCCCCCGTTCTGAGCAAGGGCGTCGCCGGCGCGCACAAGATCCAGGGCATCGGCGCAGGCTTCGTCCCCGACGTGCTGGATACCAAGATCTATGATGAGATCATCCCCGTCGAAAACGACGATGCCTTTGCCACCGGCAAGCTCGTCGGCCACAGCGAGGGCGTGCTGGTCGGCATTTCCTCCGGCGCTGCTGTGTGGGCCGGTATCCAGCTCGCCAAGCGCCCCGAGAACAAGGGCAAGACCATCGTTGTCCTGCTGCCTGACACCGGCGACCGCTACCTCTCCACTCCCCTGTTTCAGGATTGATCCTCTCTTATTCCATTGATTTTCCCCTCTCTCATCTCTCTAAACGGCAAAAGCCTGCTGCCTCATTCGGCAGCAGGCTTTTGTCCTGTCTGTTGGTTTATCCGCGCTTTCCGCGCCCTTCATTGCCCGCATTCCATTCGCGCAGGTCCTTGAGCTCATCGTAGAGCCTGCAATAGCTCTCATGCCGGCCCTTGACGATCTGCCCATCCTTCACCGCCTGCCGCACGGCGCAGCCCTTCTCCTTCGTGTGGCTGCACCCGACGAAGCGGCAGTCCTCCCGGTACGGCGCAAACTCGGGAAAGCACTCCGGCAGGCGCGCTTTGAGCTCCAGATTGAGCCCCGTCGTTTCAAAGGAGGAAAAGCCCGGCGTGTCGATGATCTCCGCGCCGCAGGGCAGCTCATAGAGCTCGACATGGCGCGTTGTGTGCCGTCCGCGTCCGAGCGCCTGGCTCACCTCGCCCGTTTTGAGCGACATATTGGGGTCGAGCGCATTCAGAATGCTCGACTTGCCGACACCGGAATTGCCCGTCACGGCGGAGAGCCGCCCGACGAGCTGGGCGCGAAGCACCTCGATGCCTTCGCCCGTCTCCGCACTGACGCTGACGGTGCGAAAGCCTGCGCTTTCATAGTATTCCCGCAGCGTGTCCGCGGGGTCCAGATCGCACTTGTTAATGCAGATGAGCACGTCGCAGCCCTTGAGCGCGGCGATGGCCGTCATGCGGTCGACGAGATACGGGTCCGTTTTCGGAATGGCCTGCGAGCAGACGATGACCATCTGGTCAATGTTCGCAACGCTCGGCCGCTCGAAGAAATTGCGGCGCGGCAGGATCTCGTCGATGCGTCCCTCGCCGCCGGGAATTTCGCAGCAAACGACATGGTCGCCAACGAGCGGCGAGATCCCCTCGCGGCGGAATTTTCCGCGCGCCTTGCAGGTGAGGAGCGTTCCGTCCTCGCCCTTGACGTAGTAAAAGCCGCTCAGCGCGCGCTGTATCCTTCCCGTCACGGCAGCTCCTCGCCTTCGACGCTCGGCTCCTCGCCGCCGTCGTCCACGTCAGGTCCAGAGCTGACAACGAACGTGATGACTGTGCCCTCTTTTACGTCCGTATTGGGAGCAATGCTCTGCTCAAGCACCGTACCAATGGGGCTCACATCCGCCCGCGAGGACACATCGCCGACCACAAGGCCCATCTGCGTGGCCTGCTGGCGCACGATCTCAATGTCGCTGCCGGTGAAGGTGATGACCGGGATGAATTTCTTTTCCGAACCCTTGCTGACCACGAGAGACACCGTGTCGCCCTCATTCAGGGTCATCCCCGCCTCGGGAATGGTGCGGATGACATAGCCCGCCGTGATGGACTCGCTGTACTCCTCCAGCGTATCGTCGACGACGAGGCTGAGGTCCAGATTCTTGAGCTGGAGCGCCGCGTTGCGCCGTTCCGTATTGATGAGATTCGGCATGGACTCCGTCCGCGCGCCGGTGCTGACGAAGACCGAGATAACGCGGTTGCCCTTCACGGTCTTCCCCCTCTCGGGCGACTGCTCGATGATCTGCCCCGCCGCATATTCGCTGCTTGCGCGCTGGCCGATCTGCTCGATCTCGAAGATATCCTTCACGCGCTCGTCCGCCTCCGCCTCCGCGATGGTCATGCCGATGAGATGCGGCACCACATACTCCGTCGGCGTCTGCTCCTTGCCGAAGAGGTCGCTGAAGATTGCGTGCCACAGCAGCACGATGAGCGCGACCGCGGCCACCGCCGCACCGATGATCGTGAGCAGCTTGCGCGTGCCCATTTTGTGCGGGGGCTCCTCTTCCTCCGTATCATCCTCCTGCACCTTCTGCGCCTTGGACACAGTGTGCACGGCGGGGATATACTGCGTGGGCTCATCCGCGGTCTCGCGGTGCAGGTCCTCGATGGTAAAATCGAGGTCGACCTCGGGATTTTTGCGGAATTCCTCCAGGTCTGCAAGCATTTCGTCGGCCGAAGCATAGCGCTTGTCGATATCAGAGGCCATGGCCTTCATGCAGATGAGCTCCAGCGCCTCCGGCACATCGGGGTTGATCTCGCGCGGCGAGAGCGGCACGGAGGACAAATGCTGGATGGCGACGGAAACGGCGCTGTCGCCCTCAAAGGGCAGTCTGCCCGTCAGCATCTCGTAGAGCACCACGCCCGCGGAATAGATATCCGAGCGCGCATCCGTGCGATCGCCCTTGGCCTGCTCGGGCGACATATAGTGCACCGAGCCGAGCGCCTCCTGCGTGAGCGTGTTGGCAGAGTTGGCAAGGCAGGCGATGCCGAAATCGGCGACCTTGACGCTGCCGTCGCGCAGGACCATGATGTTCTGCGGCTTGATGTCGCGGTGGATGATGCCGCGCGAATGCGCGTGCGAGAGCGCCTTCATGATCTGCGTGATGAAATGCAGCGCTTCGCGCCAGTTGAGCTGGCCGCGCTTTTCCATATACTGCTTGAGCGTGATACCGTCGATGAGCTCCATGACGATATACTCCGTTTCGCCGCGGCTCACGTCGTAGACCGAAACGATATTCGGGTGCGAGAGCATCGCGACGGCCTGCGACTCATCGCGGAAGCGGCGGCGGAAGTCTGCATCCTCTGCCAGGTCGCTTTTGAGCACCTTGACCGCCACAAGGCGATTGAGCCGGTGGCACTTGGCCTTGTAGACGACCGCCATGCCGCCGCTGCCGATGACTTCGAGCAGCTCATAACGATTGTCGAGCATTTTGCCGATCATTTTATCCATTCTTCGTGCCACCTCCTTCATTCGCAGTCTATGAGCACGACCGTCACATTGTCCGGCGCGCCCTGTGCCTTGGCCAGCGCGATGAGCTCGTCAAGGTTTTTCTCCGTGCTCTCCTCCGCGCACACTGCGCGGCAGATATCCTCATCCGTTGCCGTGACGACGAGCCCGTCGGTGCACAGCAGCAGCTTGTCGCCCTGCGCGAGCGAGACCTCGAACGCGTCGCACTGCGTGATCTCCTCCGTCCCGAGCGCGCGGGTGATCAGGTTGCGGTTTGGGTGTGTGCGCGCCTCCTCAGCGGTGATATTGCCGTTTTCCACGAGCGTCTGCACCACGCTGTGGTCGTGCGTGATGCGCGTGATGCCGCCGCTGCGCAGAAGATAGGCGCGGCTGTCGCCCACGTTGCAAACGATCGTCCCCTGTTCGCCCGCTACGGCAGAGACGAGCGTCGTCCCCATGCCGCGGCAGTCTTCATCCTCGATCGAGCGCTGATAAACCGCAGTGTTGGCCTGCGCCACGCAGAACGACGCAAGCTCGCGCAGCTGCTCCATGCTCATGTCCTCGCGCAGCAGCGCGCGCAGCTCCTTCAAAAAGGTCTCGACCGCGAGCGTGCTTGCGATCTGCCCGCCCTCCGCGCCGCCCATACCGTCGCACACGACGGCGATGACCCGGCTGCCGACGGTCTCGACGGCAAAGGTATCCTGATTTTCGTGCCGGCGCAGTCCGACGTCGGTCTTACCAAGGGCGTTCATTGTGCGGCACCTTCTCTTTCTTTCATTTCCTTGCGCCGAAGCTGCCCGCAGCTTGCGTCGATATCTCCGCCGAGACTGCGGCGGACCGTCGCCGTCAGGCCGTGGGACTCAAGGCGCTTCTGGAACGCGCTCACGCGCTTGCTGGGCTTGAATTCGCTCTCGACCACGTCGTTGAGCGGGATGAGGTTCACGTGTCCCGGCATCCCGTGAATTTTTTCTGCCAGCAGGTCTGCCTGCCAGTCGTGGTCGTTCACACCGTCAATCATCGCGTATTCAAACGAGATGCGGCGGCCCGTTTTCTTAAAATACCGGTGGCAGGCCGCAAAGAGCTCGGAAACGTCGTAGGCGTTGTTCACCGGCATGATGCGGCTGCGCGTCTCGCTGTCGGGCGCGTGGAGCGAAACGGACAGCGTGAGCTGCAGATTGTCCTCGGCCAGCGCGTCGATGCCCGGCACCACGCCGCAGGTGGAGAGCGAGATGTGCCGCATCCCGATGTTCATCCCGTCCGGATGGTTGATCAGCTCCAGAAATCGCATCACATTCGCGCGGTTATCGAGCGGCTCGCCGATGCCCATGAGCACGATGTTGGAAATTTCCTTCCCCGCATCGAGCTGCGTAAAGAGCACCTGGTCGAGCATTTCGGACGGCGTCAGGTCGCGCACCTTGCCGGCAAGCGTCGAGGCGCAGAATTTGCATCCCATGCGGCAGCCGACCTGCGAGGAAATGCAGACCGTGTTGCCGTGGTGATAGGACATCAGCACCGTTTCGATGCAGTTGCCGTCAGACAGCTCCCAAAGGTACTTGATCGTCCCGTCGAGCTTCGAGACCTGCTTGCGCGCAACAGTCGGCGCAGTAATGACATATTCGCGCGCAAGCTTTTCGCGCAGCGACTTGGGAATGTTGATCATCTGGTCGAATTCCGTCACACCGCGGTGCAGCCAGGAGAATACCTGCTTGCCGCGAAAGGACGGCTCCCCCATCGCGCGCAGCGCTTCGCTGATCTCGCCCAGCGTCATCGACTTGATATCCGTCATGCTTTCCTCCTCATGCGGCTGAGATAAAACCCATCCGTACCGTTGCGCTGCGGCCAGAGCGTCAGATACCCCGGCGCAGCTTCCCCGTTCGGCAGGGAGAATTCCTCATAGACAAATTCCGGGTGCGAAGATAGGAACGCATCCGTCACGTGTTCATTTTCCTCGGGCAGGACGGTGCAGGTCGAGTAGACCAGCACACCGCCCGCCCTCACATAGCGCGCGCTGTTTTCCAGGATCGCGCGCTGGATCTCCGGCAGCGCCGCAAGCTCGGCGGCATCCTTATAGCGGATATCCGGCTTTTTGCGGATGATGCCAAGGCCCGAGCACGGCACATCGCACACGACCGTGTCGTATTTCCCCTCCCACTCCGGGCGGAAGATACGTCCGTCGGCCGCGGCGGTCTCGATGCAGGTGATGCCAAGGCGCTGCGCACCCTCGCGGATGCGCTTTAATTTGTTCTCGTGCAGATCGCAGGCGAGGATATCGCCCTCGTTCTCCATCGCGAACGCCGCGGCAAACGACTTGCCGCCAGGCGCGGCGCAGACGTCCAGCACCTTTTGTCCCTTTTCAAAGCCCGCAGCATAGGTCACAAGCCTTGCCGCCGCATCCTGCACCGTGAAGCGGCCCTGATAAAAGCTCGCAAGCGTCGTGAGGTCGCCGGTACCGGAAAGCTCGAAGCAGCCCGGCACCCATTCGTGCGCGCGCGCCTCGATCCCCTCGCCGGATAGCTCGCGCACGAGCCCCTCGCCGTCCGTTTTGAGGGGGTTCACCTGCGCGGTGATGGGAGAGGCCTCGTTGTCGATGCGCAAAAACTGCTCCGCCTCAGCGTCTCCCAATAGCGCCGTGAGCTTTTCCACCAGCCACTTCGGATGGCTGTAGGCAATGCTCAGGCGCGAGAGCGTATCCTGCGGCAGCGGCGGGAGATTTTCCTTATTCTGTGCGACCTTGCGCAGCACCGCGTTGGCAAGCCCGCTCGCCGCCGCGCGTCCGTTCGTGCGGCAAAGCTCCACAGATTCGCTCACCGCCGCGTGGTCGGGCACCTTGTCCAAAAATAAGATCTGATACGCGCCGATGCGCAGAATATCGGCCAGCGGCGGCTGCAAATGGTCGAGCTTCTGCGTGCAGTAGGCGCCAAGGTACCAGTTCAGCAGCAGCTCGTTCTGCATCACGCCGTAGACGATGCGGCTGCAAAGCGCCGCGTCCTGCGCATTCAGCGCCGTTTTGGAAAGCTGTGCCTTGAGCGCCGCATCCGCCCACGCACCGTTGCGGCGACAGGCGACGAGTACGGCAAGCGCGCATTCGCGCGCGTTGGCAGTTGTTCCCTTACGCATCGAGGACCGTCCCCGCGGCGATGCGCTTGCCGTTCAAAAAGGCGTTTGCGGCCATGCGCTTGCCGCCATCCTGCTGAAGCTCCGTGATGAGGATGCTTTTGCCGTCGCCGCAGGCAGCCTCGATGCCCTTCTTCGCTGCGCGCATCGTGCCGGGGGCGTCCTTCGTCTCGCCGAGCGGCACGGCGTGGAATATCTTCGTGTTTGCACCGAGAATGCTCGCCGCGGCGCAGGGCCACGGGATGAGCCCACGGATCTGATCGATGATCTGCGTGCTGCTTCTCGTCCAGTCGATGGGCGAGAGCTCACGCGAGAGCATGGGCGCATACGTTGCCTCCGCCTCGTTCTGCGGCACGCGCTGTGCCGTGCCGTTCCTGATCTCCGCGATCGCCTCGGCGATCGCGTCCGCGCCGAGCACAGCGAGCTCTTTGAACAGGTCCTCCGCCGTCTCGTCGGGGCGGATGGCCTGCTTTTTGACTAAGATCATGTCGCCCGCGTCGCACTCCTTTGCCATGTGCATCACGGTCACGCCGGTCTCCTTTTCGCCATTCAGAATGGCGCGGTTGATGGGCGCGGCGCCGCGGTACTTCGGCAGGATGGACGCGTGTGCGTTGATGCAGCCGAGCGGCGGCACGGCGAGCATTTCCTCGGGCAGGATGCGCCCATAGGCCGCGACGACCGCAAGCTCGGGCTCGAGCGCCCTGAAATCTGCGAGCGCCGCACCGTCGCGCATCGTCACCGGCTGAAAAACGGGGATATTTTGTGTCAAAGCATATTCCTTTACAGGGCTTGGCGTCACTTTATTCCGGTTGCGCGGCTTGTCCGGCTGCGTGAAAACGCCGCAGACCTCATGCCCGTCCGCGACCAGGCGCTCCAGGATCGTGCGCGCAAAGTCGGGCGTGCCCATGAAGACGATTCTCATTCCTCGTCCAGCTCCTTTTCATGCTCACGGATATACTGCTCAAGCTCCGCGTCCGTCATCACCTTGCAGTGCTCGGTGTAGAGAATGCCGTCGAGATGCTCGATCTCGTGGCAGAAGCAGCGCGCGGTCAGCTCCTCGTCCTCGACCTCGAACTCCGTGCCGTAGCGGTCCTGCGCGCGCACGCGCACCACCATCGGGCGCGTGACGATGCCGTACTTGCCCGGCACGCTCAGGCATCCCTCAAGGCCCGTCTGCTCCCCCTCGGCCTTGATGATCTCGGGGTTGATGAGCTCGATGATCTCGCCCTGCTCGTCCTCCACGATGCAGACGCGGCGCAGGATGCCCACCTGCGGGGCCGCAAGCCCCACGCCGCCGGCCTCGGCCAGCGTGTCGGCCATGTCGTCGAGCAGCTGATGGAGACGGGCGTTGAACTCCGTCACCGGACGACAAACTTTCGTCAGGCAGGGGTCGCCCTTTTCACGAATGGTACGGATAGCCATAATTGTTCTTCCTCTTTTCTCTATTGTAAAGCATTGCAGTCGGCAAAAATGTCGAGACCGCGGTTTTCTTTTCTTGCGTAAAACGCCAGCAGATACTCGCTGACGGTACGCCGCAGCGCACTGTCGCTCCTGCCGCAAAGATAGACGCAGTAGCGGTAGCGGTCGTTCACCTTCACGACCGGCGCCCCTGCGGGGCCGAGCACCTCGGTCTCAAGCGCGCGCAGCGGCTCCCTCTCGCTCTCGCAGCGCAGCGCGTCGCACAGGGTGCGTGCGGCAGCGATGACACGCAGCTCCTCGCTGCCGGAAACGGTCAGCGTGAAGAGGTCGGCAAACGGCGGATAGCGCCGCAGGCGGCGCAGCCGCAGCTCGCTTTGGTAAAACGCTTCGTAATCCTGCTTTGCCGCGGCCTGAATGACCTCGTTTTCGGGGTGATAGGTCTGGATGACCGCGCGTCCCGCGCGCTCGCCCCGGCCGGCCCTGCCCACGACCTGCGCGAGCAGGCTGTAGGTCCGCTCGGCCGCGTGGTAGTTCTGCACGTAGAGCGAAAGGTCCGCGTCCAGTACGCCGACGAGCGTGACATTTTCAAAGTCCAGCCCCTTGGCGACCATCTGCGTCCCAAGGAGGATGGGAATATTCTGTTCGGTAAATTGCTTCAAAAGCGCTTCGTGCCCCCGCGCGGCGGCAACGGTATCGGCGTCCATGCGCAGAACACTTGTGCCCGGGAAGAGCGCGGCAATCTCCTGCTCGACCTTCTGCGTGCCGGAGCCGACGCGCTTCAGCAGTCCGCCGCACTCGCCGCACCGTTCCGGCGCGGCCTCGGAATGGCCGCAGTAATGGCACATCAGCCGCTCGTTGGCCGAGTGATAGGTCATCGGCACACTGCACCGCGGGCACTGCGGCACATAGCCGCACTCCCCGCACAGCAGCATCCGCGCGCTGCCGCGCCGGTTGAGAAACAGAATGCTCTGCTCTCCCCGTTCAATATTTTTTTCGAGCTCTCCGCGCAGGGCCTGGCCGATCGAAGTCTCATTTCCCTGCCGCAGCTCGTCCTTCATGTCGGCGATGAGCACCCTGGGAAGCGGCAGATCGTTGAAACGCCTGTGAAGGGAAAACACCTGATAGCGCCCGCGCTTCGCGTAATACGCGGTCTCCACCGTCGGTGTCGCCGAGCCGAGCAGCATCAGCGCATCCTGCTGTGCGCAGCGAAGCTGCGCAATGTCGCGCGCGTGATAGCGCGGCGGGTTTTCCGACTGATAGCTCCCCTCCTGCTCCTCATCCAGGATAATGAGGCCGAGGTTGGGAAGCGGCGCGAACACCGCACTGCGCGTGCCGAGTACGACGCGTACCTCGCCGCGTCGGATGCGCTTCCACTGGTCATAGCGCTCCGTGAGCGGCAGCGCGCTGTGCAGCATCACAACATCTGCGCCGAACTGCGCGGAAAAGCGCCGCATCATCTGCGGCGTCAGTGCGATCTCCGGCACGAGCAGCATCGCCGTCCTGCTGCGCGCAAGCGTCTCCTCGATGAGCCTGAGGTAGACCTGCGTCTTGCCGCTCGCGGTCACGCCGTACAGCAGCGCCGCGCTGCCGCCCTCATGACCGAGCAGGGCGGAAAGGCCCTCAAAGGCGGCCTGCTGCTCGTCGTTGAGCGTAACGGGCGCAGGCTTGCCGCCGCTTGGCTCCACAGTGCCGACGCGCAGCACCTCCTGCTCGGAAAACTCGACAAGGCCGGACTTTTTGAGCCCTCGCAGCGTCTGCATCGTCGCGCCCGTGTAGTAGCTGATCTCCGTGGAGGACAGCGTCCCCTCGCGGCAGAGAAGCTCGATGACCGCATAGCGCACCGGCGCGCTGCGGCGCTTGGGCTCAACGGCGGCAAGCGCGTCCTCCGCGCTGACACAGAGCGACACCATGCGCGCCGTCTTGTCACCAAGACGCTGCTTCATTGTCGTTTCGCAGATGAGAAGCCCCTGCTGCTCAAGCGCATGGAGGACCTTCCCCGTTTTCTCGCCGCCCAGCTCATTGAGCGCCGTGCGCTCCGCGCCCTTCGCGCCGAGCACAGCATGAAGCAGCGTTTCCTCGAGCGAATCGGGCGCGACTGCGCTCAGCGCTTCTTCGGCGCTGACGCCGTCGTTCAGCCGCCAGACCTCGCGGCTTTTGAGCCACACGCCGCCTGGCAGCAGCGTTTTGAGTGCATCGTAATAGGTGCAGAAATAGCGCGCCTTCATCCAGCGGACAAGGCGGATATCCCTTTCGTCCAGCAACGGCGCGTCGTCCAAAAAGGCGTCGATGGGCTTATAGGCGGGCTTGTCCTCTTCGTACACAATGTCGAGCACGAAGCCCTCGCTGCGCCGGTTGCCGCGCCCGAACGGAACGAGCACCCGTTTGCCGGGCATGGCAGCCTCTGCCAGCTCTTCCGGGATGCGATAGGTGTAGAGCTTATCGGCCGCATACGGAACAGAAGAGACTGCGACACGAGCAAGCATCTTCTCTGCCATACAGTCTCCTCCTTTGTTGTGTTCTTGTTACTTTGCGATGTGCGTGTCGATATTCTCTGCGGTGAGCTTACCGGCAGCGACCTCGTTGATGGCCGTGGTGACCGGCTTTTCGCAGAGGGGATACCCCTCTTCATCGGCCTGCTCAGCGATCTGGCGGGCGCGGCGCGCGACCACGTTGACGAGCAGGTAGCGGTTTTCAACGTACTTGTTGAGCAGGCTCATTGCGGGATAAAGCATCATAATCGTTTACTTCCTTCTGCCTTTCGGCTGATTTTTTGATTTATTCGGACAAAATGGCCATGCGCTCGGCGGGCTTGCAGTGCTCGGCGAGCATGATGGCGTTGATCTCGCGCACGGCGCGTTCCACCGTGTCGTTGATGACAAAGTAATCATAGGTGTTGGCAGTCTGGAGCTCGACCTTGGCGCGGACAAGCCGCTTCTGCACCTTTTCCGGGCTGTCGGTGCCGCGGCCCGTCAGCCGCTCCTCGAGCGCCTGCCACGAGGGGGGCGCGATGAAGATGCGCACGACGTCCGGCCGCTTGTGCACGACCTGGATCGCGCCCTGCACCTCGATATCGAGGATGACGTCCTTGCCCTGCTCCATGGCCTCGTCGACATATTTTTTCGGCGTGCCGTAGAAGTTGCCGACGTACTCGGCATACTCCAAAAAGGCGTCCTCCGAGATCATTTTGCGAAACTCGTCGACATTGGTGAAGTGGTAGTGCACGCCGTCCACCTCGCCGGGACGCGGAGAGCGCGTCGTGGCCGAGACGGAAAAATACAGGTCATCCCGGTCCTTGAAAAGCTCCTTGAGCACCGTGCTCTTGCCCACTCCGGACGGGCCGGAGATGATGAAGGTCCTTCCCTTGTACATATTCTTATGCTTCCTCCTCTATACCGAGCGTCTCCACACCGAGACGTGCGATCAGCTTGTCTGCCGCGATAGCCGAGAGCACCACATGGTCGCTGTCCATGATAAAGACCGAAGCTGTCTTGCGGCCGTAGGTCGCGTCGATCAGCATTCCGCGCTCGCGGGATTCCTGAATGAGGCGCTTGATCGGTGCGCTGTCGGGACTCACGACGGCGATCAGCCGCTCAGCGGACACCATATTGCCAAAGCCGATATTCAGCAGTTTCATCGCGGTCACTCCTTACTCGATGTTCTGCACCTGCTCGCGGATCTTTTCGACCTCCGCCTTGAGCGCGACCACATCGCGCGCGATGGCAACGTCGTTGCACTTCGAACCGATGGTATTGCTCTCGCGGTTGACCTCCTGAATGAGGAAGTCCATCTTGCGGCCCATGGGCTCATCGGAGAGCAGCATATCGCGCAGCTGCGACACGTGGGAGCGCAGACGCACGGTCTCTTCATCCACGGCGATCTTGTCGGCGTAGATGGCGGCCTCGGTCAAAATGCGCGCTTCGTCGATGGTCGTGCTCTGCAAGACCTCCTGCATCCGCGCGGTCAGCTTTTCGCGGTACTCGCGCACCGTTTCGGGCGAGCGCTCCTCGACCTTGCCGGTGAGCGTTTCGATGGTCGTGAGCCTGCCGCCGATGTCCTCGGCGAGCTTTTTTCCTTCCGTCGCGCGCATCGCATTGTAGGAAGTGATCGCCTCGTCGAGCACCTCGCAGATATCCGCGCCGACGGATTCGAGGTCTTCCTCCGCCTTTGTGACGGTCAGCACATCCGGGATGCGGGCAAAGTCCGCCACGTAGGACTGCTTTTTGAGATAGTCTCCGCCAAGCTCGTAGAGCTTTTTGAATGCGGCGAAATAGCTGCGCGCAAGGCCCTCGTTGACCACGACGACCTCTTCATCCGCGCCGGTCGAGTCGATGGTGACGAACACGTCGACCTTGCCGCGCGAGATCGCCTTCTGCACGCGGCCCTTGATGGCATCCTCTGCAAAAATGTAGGCGCGCGGCAGCTTGACCGTGCAGTCGAGGTAACGGTTGTTGACACTGCGCACCTCGACGGTGATGTCGCGATTGGATAATGTTTTCTTGGCTCTTCCATAGCCGGTCATACTTTTGACCACGATTCTTCCCTCCATTATATAGTAAAAACACAAAGCTGAAAAGCACAGAGCTGAACAGATGATTAGTAAATGCAGGGCAGAATATAGCATCCGCCGCCGCTGAACAGCGTGCAGCACGACCATGCCGCGCAGCAGCGCAGACACGCGCTGTCGTCAAAATTGGCAGTGTGGACCGAGCGAAAGCCGTTTGGCCGGTAGCCCGCCCCCGTCAGCGCGGAGAGCGCGTTCTGATACTCGGGGTTGTTCGGGTCCATCTGCACGGCGGTCTCCATATAGCGCTTGGCCTCGTCCATCCATCCGCGCCGCGAGCACACAACGCCCATCAGAAAGTTCCACTCCGCGTTGTGGTCGCTCACGCCGCTGAGCAGGCGCTCGGCGAGCGAGATATCGCCGCGGTTGATCGCCATGCGCACCTGGTTGAGCGCCCCCGCGCCATAGCCGCCGTAAGCGGAATTGCCATAGCCGCTGTCGCCGCCGTAGCCGTAGGAGTAGCTCTGCGAGGCGGCAGAGGACGCCTTGCGCTGCTTCTGGATCTGGTCGTAGGCCTCGTTGATCTCTTTCATTTTTTCCTGCGCGAGATCGGCCAGCGGGTTATCGTGGTAGTTGTCCGGATGGTACTTGCGGGCAAGGTCGCGGTAAGCGCGCTTGACCTCCTCGTCAGTCGCCGTAGGCGGGATATTCAGGATCTGATAGGGGTCATTCATACGGTTTCCTCGTTTTTCTGTGGTTTCGTGCGGAAATGCATCCGTCGCGGAGGTTTATGATAGGTGCCCTTGAGAACGGCATTGCCGATCCCGTACAGGCTCTCGTAAAAAATGCTGTCCAAAATGTTCGACCATGCGCCGCGCTCAAGCAGCGCGTAGGCGCTCGCCATGCGGTGCACGGAGAGGTCGAGCGAAAGCGCGACCTCCTGCCGCGTTTTCTCATCGAGCGTTCCGCCTGTGAGATTGTAGCGGCAGCGCAGCGGATTGTAGCACCCGGTCTCAAAATCCTTTTTCAGATCGTCCGCCGCGTCGACCAGATAGATCCAGCGGCCGAGGTGGTAGAAGATCTCGGCCATCACACGGCGGTGCCGCTCATCCGGCACGACGGAGGCAATGTCCGCCATCAGCGCGGCAAACGGCTCGGCAGCAGCGTCGAGCGACGCGCAGTGCTCCCGCTCGCGCGCGGCAAGATCGCTGAGGTGCCGCTGCACCGCGGCATCGAATGCCGGCACGCACCGGCTTGCCTTGCGATAGGCCGCGCGCAGAAAAAGCGCGGCCAGCCGGTATGGGAGAGACTTGAAAAATCCGTGGTCGGCGATATGGTCCCTGAGCTGCCACCAGGTGAGCACGATGCTGTGGTCGGCCGCAGCCTCGAGCGCGCCCGTGTGCGTCATCGCGCAGCGCGCCTTGCACGGGTGCGCGACGCACCGGCAGGATGCGCATTCCGGCTCCTGCGTCTCAGAGAGCAGGATGGCAAGGAACGTGAAGTCAAAGTTCAGGGCAAAGCGGGCCGCAAAGCCGTACTTTCGCCCGAGTTCGTGGCACAGCCCGCAGTAAACGGCCTGAAAGAGCTCCTCGTCATGCGCGCTCAGCCGCTCTTTGGCGGGGCGGATATAACCAAACATCAGCTCAGAACAGGCGCACGATGGTGAACGTCAGCGCGCCGGTCTGCTTCATGCGCCGGTCGCAGATGACTGCCGGGAGGATGCCGACGAGAAACGCGGCGATAGCGATCCCGTAGCGCAGGCCCTCGCTCGAAAGCGCGCCGGTCGCGAAATAGCCGACGAAAAAGCAAACGATGGGCAGCAGATAAACCAAAATCATCACGCCGAGCAGCCGCTTCGTGCTGCTCTCGACCACGACCTTCTGCCCCACCTCTGCGCCGACCGTGTTGCGCGCCTGTGCGCGCACACTTGCGCCCGAAACGCCGCAGCTCGCGCACTCCTCGCAGTCGTGCCCGCAGGCCGACTTGCGCGGGACGGAAATTTCCGCCATGCCGCCGGGCAGTATTTTTTCGACTGTTGCGATCTGAGTCATAGTGTCTCCTTTGGGAAAATGCTTATCCGATATGAACGGTGACCTCGTAGCTGCCGACCGCACCCAGGTCGTATCCCGATACGGAAATACGCGCGGGAACGGTGTAGCTGCCGCTGTCGGCTTCAATGCCGGAAAGGTCGGCGATAACGTGCACGTCCTCCCCTCTCACGGCTTCGATATCCGCCGCCGTGCCGCGCAGCGTCACGGGAAGGGACGAGGTGAGGATGCTCACCGCATGATCGCCGCTGAAGTTTTCATAGCTGAAGTTCAGCGCCTCGACCTCCCGCGTCTCCACGCTCTTGGGCGTGATCGTCAGCGTGACGGTCGAAATGCCGCTGAGATTATTCACGTCCTCGGGGACGGGAATGTCATAGGTGAAGGTCTCCTGCTCACGAAGGTCCTCAAGCGCGAGCGTGCCGACCACCAGCTCGCTGATCGCGGCCATCTGCGAGGACTCGCCCGAAAGGGTGATGCTGCTGTAGCTGAGCGACCAGGTGTAATTTTCAAGCCGCGCACCCGCGGATTCGACAAGGTTCACTGTCAAGGGCACGTCCTTTACTTTGAGCACCGGGACCGTGACCTGCACGCTCTCGCTCATCGGATGGATGTTCTTGTTGTCGATGACCTGGTCGTTGAAATCGTAGAGTTCGAAATCGAGCAGCTCCACAACGGTCGAGGACGCATCTTCAATGTCGAGCGTGACCTGCGCGTAGCTGATCTGGCGGAGGTCGGACTGCTGACCGCGCACCTCGAGCGTTTCCGGCAGAAGCTCGACGGTCCCGGCGATGTAGCCCTCGGCCACGTTGCCGATGACCTTGCAGCGGATCTCGATATCGCGCTTGTTGAGCTCACCGATCTCGACCTGCACGCTGCGCACCGTGGGCGATTCCACGCTGACATCGCGCGTGGAGATGCCGTTCGGCAGAAGAATGTTATAGCTCACGGACTGCTTGCCCGCATAGGTGACGGAGGAAAGGTCGCTCACAAGGCGGATCTGGCTCGTATCAAAGCTGTAGGCGAGCCGGCGCGGGAACTTGAGCTTCAGATCGACGGTGACATCCTCGTCCCCGCTCACACGCATAAGGCCCTTGTCGGCAAGCGTCGTATCCTCGTTCAGAAACTCCACGGCCACGCCGTGCACGTTGACGGTGATCTCGTCGTTGTTGCTCACGTAAAACCACACCATTGAGGCGATGAGCAGCGAAAGGAAGACGTAAAAAATCTGACGACGTTTAGACTTCATCGTGCTTGTCCCCCTTTCCGGACGTGAGGAGCTTCCACAGCCGCATATGCAGCTTCTCCTCCTGCTGCTCGTCGGGCGCTTGCGGGATAAGCTCGTTCATCAGCAGCTTTTCGAGCGTCTCGGGCATCAGGTGGCGCTTCAGAAGGCCGCCGATGGCGACGGAGATGGTCCCCGTCTCCTCCGAGACGATGACGACGACCGCGTCGGAATTTTCGCTCATGCCGATACCCGCGCGGTGACGCATCCCAAGGTCCCGGCTGAGGTTGACGTTCTTGGACAGCGGCAGCATACAGCCGCCCGCCAGCAGCCGCCCGTCGCGCATGATGACCGCGCCGTCGTGCATCGCCGCCTTGACGAAGAAGATGTTCTTCAGCAGCTCGCTGCTCACGCGCGCGTCGACGATGGTGCCCGTGCGGGCGATATCGTCGAGCGCCATCTCGCGCTCAAAGACGATGAGCACGCCCGTGCGGGATCGTGACATTTCCGTGCAGGCGAGCACCGTCTGCGCGATGGCGTTTTCGATGGCAGAGACCTGCTGCGTGCGCGCGAAGGGGTTGAACGATCTCAGCTTGCTCGACCCCAACTGGTCGATGAGCCTCCGGATCTCGGGCTGGAACAGCACGATCAGCGCAAGCGCGCCGAGGGACAGCACGTGGCTCAAAATAAAATAGATGCCGCCGAGCGAAAGCGCGTCGGAAAGCATCAGCGCCAGCAGAAACAGCAGCACGACCTTGCCGACGCTCTCGACCTTCGACGTGCCCACTATCTTCAAAAGCCAGTAGATACCATAGGCCATCAGCGCGATGTCAAGGTAATCCGATACCCTGAGCGTGAGCAGATAACGCCACGCGCCCTCCAGTATGGGCATGATAATATCCATCGGCACGCTTCCCCCCTGATCGATCGTGAATGCAGACTAAGCAATAGTTATTACTTATTCTAATATAAAAAGCCGAGAAATGCAACGGTAGAGCCATGAATTTTCTATGAAATCTCAGTTTTTTCACTCGCAGCCGCCACCTCGCGCAGCACGCGGAGCATCGCGTCGACCTCAAACGCGCGATTAAAGGCCGAAACGCTCAGCCGCACGGTGCCGTCCGGCAGAGTCCCGGCGGTCCTGTGCGCAAACGGCGCGCAGTGCAGGCCCGCGCGCAGCGCGATGCCGCGGCGCGCCAACCGCTCGGCGGTCTCCTCGGCCGAGAGCCCATCGACCGTGAAGGACAGCACGCCCGCCTGGAGCGTTTCTTCCTCTGCGAGCCAACACGTAACACAGGGAATGCTCTGCATCCCCTGCCCCGCGCGGCGCAGCAGCTGCCGCTCATGCAGCAGGATGCGTCCGGTGCGCTGCGTGCGCACAAAGTCGATGCCCGCAGCAAGTCCCGCTATGCCGGGAACGTTGTGCGTGCCGGCCTCCAGACGGTCGGGCAAAAAGTCGGGCATCTCCTGCCGCAGCGAGTCGCTGCCCGTGCCGCCCTCGATGAGCGGCAGCGCATCCGCGCCGCAGAGCAGAAGTCCCGTCCCCTGCGGGCCGTAAAGCCCCTTGTGTCCCGGCATGGCGATAAACGCCGCGCCGAGCGCGGCAAAGTCGAGCGGCAGGACCCCTGCCGACTGTGAAGCGTCGATGATGAGCGGCACGCCCGCTTCCCGGCAGAGGCGCGCAATGTCCGAGATGGGCAGGATATCGCCGAAGACGTTGGACACGTGCGTGCAGATGACGGCATCCGCGCCCGCTTTCAGCGCGTGCGCAAAGGCCTCAACGGTCTTCTGCGGCGAAAAAAGCGGCGCGGCGGCAACGATGACCTCGGCCTCCAGCGCGTGCAGCGGCCGTGTGACGGCGTTGTGCTCATAGCCCGACACGATGGCGCGGCCTCCCGGCCGGACAAGGCTCTTGACGGCGATATTCAGCGCGTGCGTCGCGTTCATCGTGAAAACGACCTGCTCTGCCGAGGGCACGGAAAAGAGCGCCGCCGCCGCGCTGCGGCAGCGGAACAGCGTCTCCTCGGCAAGGCGCGCACTCTCGTACCCGCCGCGTCCGGGCGAGCTCATCGTGCGCATCGCCTGCGCGACCGCGCGATGCACGGCGGCAGGCTTTTGAAAGGTGGTCGCCGCGCTGTCGAGGTAGATCATGGCGCCACCTCCTGCCGCGTCTGGCTGGATACGAGCAGCACCTTGACCGGCTGCGCGCCACCCGTGCGGCAGGCCTCAAGCGCATAGGCATAGTTTCTGCGCGAGATCTCCAGTGTATAGCCGCAGCCGCGCCCCGTGAGCTCTGCACCCGCGCGGCGTATCTTTGCGGAAACGCCCGCGTCGCTCAAGACCCGCGCCATCTGCTGGGCATGAGTGACCGAGCGTGCAACGAACAGATAATAGTCCATGACAGAGTTTCCCCCCCACCGCATGATATGCGTGCGCTCGTGCGGCGTGCGGGTGAAAAGGGACGGGCGCTTGTAAAAAGCGTCCGTCCGTGGCGTTCAAAAAAGCGGGAGAGCCGCTCTTTTGAAAAGGATTCAGTTGTCTGCCTGATCGAGCAGCGCGACGGCGTGCGCGGCGATCCCTTCGCCGCTGCCGGTGAAGCCGAGGCCCTCCTCGGTCGTCGCCTTGACGCTCACACGCGAAACAGGGAGGCCAAGCGCCGCAGCGATATTCCCGCGCATCTGCTCCCGGTGCGGCGCGAGCTTGGGCGCCTGCGCGAGCACCGTCGCGTCGAGGTTGACGATATCGAAGCCCGCGGCGGTCAGATGCGTCTTCACGCGCTTTAAGAGCTCGATGCTCGAAATGCCCCCGAATTCCGCGTCGGAATCCGGGAAGAGCCTGCCGATATCACCCAGCGCCGCCGCGCCGAGCAGCGCATCCATCACGGCGTGCGTCAGCACGTCCGCGTCCGAATGGCCGAGCAGCCCCTTTTCATAGGGAATTTCCACGCCGCCCAGAATGAGCGCGCGCCCCTCCGTTAAACGGTGCACGTCATAGCCGTGCCCGATGCGTAAGCTTGTCATTGGTGTTCTCCTTTTCCTCCAAAGAAACGGCGGCCTGCCCGCCGCTGCCGAAATGTACCGGAAAAAGATCGCCCGTCGCTTCGCGCGGGGCGATCTTCAGTCTGCTGTTATCCTGTTGAAAAACGTCATTCCCCTCTGCGCTGCAGGATCACTTCCGCGACCGCAAGGTCGAGCGGCGTGGTGATCTTGATGTTTTCACGGTCACCCGCTGTCAAGTGAACTTCCTTGCCAAAGCGCTCCACCGCAGAGCAATCGTCCGTCAGCGCGGCATTCGCGCGCAGTGCGTCCTGAAGCGCCGCCTTCAAAAGCTCCGCGTCGAAGACCTGCGGCGTCTGCACGGCGAACAGCGTGCTGCGTTCGGGCGTGCTCTCCACAATGCCGTCGCGCGCGACCTTGACGGTGTCCGTCACGGGAATGGCAGGAGCCGCGGCGTGATAGCACTGCGCGGCGGCAACCACATCGTCGATGAGCGTGCTCGTCACAAGCGGGCGCGCCCCATCCTGCACGGCGAGAAACACTGCGTCCTCCGATGCCTCGAGCGCAGCGCGCAGCACGGACTCCGTCCGCGTCGCCCCGCCGGGCACGACCTTCACCGGCTTTTGCACGCCATAGCTCCTGCATAGCTGCGCATAGGTCAAAAGCTCCTCCTCGCGCGCGGCGATGACGATCTCGTCGATGCTCGCGGCGCGGTCGACGGCAAGCAATGTCCGCGCAAGCACAGGAATCCCGTCAAGCTCCTGCAGAAGCTTGTTTTCCTCTCCGTAGCGCGTCGAATTGCCGGCCGCCGCAATGATCGCGGCGCAATACGGCCGCGCCCGCTTCGGCGTCCGGCGAACTAACTTTTTCAGCAGGTCCATCGCACTTATTCGCTCTCCTTTGAAAGCATCGCGGCGTTGACGCGGCTCTCGGCCGCGGGATACTCCACATCCTCAGCCAGCACGATCTCCGAAACGAGGATCTGCTTGGCGATGTGCAGCATCTTGCGCTCGCCGTTGGAAAGGCCGCGCGTGCTGTCGCGATGCATCAGGGCCTTGATGACCGCGCTGACCTCGTCGAGGTCGCCGCTTTTCAGCCGGTCCATATTCTCGCGGTAGCGGTGGTTCCAGTTCGACGTCATGTCGACACCCAGCGCCGGAATGCGCTCGATGACCGCCTCGATCTCGTCCGCGCTCTTGATGGCGCGCACGCCGATGGCCGAGGAATTCTCGGTCGGGATCTTGAGCGTCAGCCCGGAAATGGGCATTTTGAAGACGTAGAACTCCGTTGCCTTACCGCTGATCTTTTCGCGCACGATGCTGTCGATCACACCGGCGCCGTGCATCGGATGCACGACCTTATCTCCGACTTGAAACATCCTATGCCCACCTCCCTTCTGACAGAATGCCAATGCAGCATTCGTCCGTGCTCCCGGGTAAAAACGGGGAAAAATACAAAAAACACACAAGGGAAATAATTCCCCATACATAGTATAACGTACTCGCCCCCATTTTTCAAGCATTTTTTCATGAATATTGTGAACAGTAAAGCATTTGCCAATATTTTTTGCAAAAAATCAAGGGCTCCCCTTTCGGAGAGCCCCTGTGACGGTAGACAGATATTTTTTACTTGTTGCTGCGGCGCCAGATGTGCATCTTCTCCGCGTCGGCGATGAGCTGCTCGCGGAAGTCGGGATGCGCGATACCGATGAGCGCCTCGGCGCGCTGCCAGGTCGAAAGGCCCTTGAGGTTGACCATGCCGTACTCGGTGACGATGTAGTGCGTGCAGGAGCGCGGGTCGGTGCAGATGGAGCCCTGCGTCAGCGTGGGAACGATGCGGCTCTTGACCGTGCCGTCCTTGCCCGTGACGGTCGAGGACATACAGATGAAGCTCTTGCCGCCTTTGGACAGGTACGCGCCCATCGCAAAGTCGAGCTGGCCGCCCGTACCGGAGATGTGCTTGACGCCCGCAGACTCAGCGTTCACCTGACCGAACAGGTCGCAGTCGATGGCGTTGTTGATGGAGATGAAGTTGTCGATCTGGGAGATGACGTGCACGTCGTTCGTGTAGTCGACCGGCGCGCCCATGACGTCGGGGTTGCGATCCATGTAGTCATAGAGCTTCTGCGTACCGGCGGCGAAGGCGAAGACCTGGCGGCCCTTGTCGAGCTGCTTGTGCTTGCCGGTGATCTTGCCGGCGAGGGCCATGTCGACAAAGCCGTCGACATACATTTCGGTGTGAACGGACAGGTCCTTGAGGTCGGACTGCGCGATCATCGAGCCGATGGTGTTGGGCATACCGCCGATACCGAGCTGAAGGCACGCGCCATTCGGGATCTCAGGCACGACAAGGTTGGCGACCGCGGTGTCGACCTCGGTGGGCGCGCCGCCGGCACCAAGCTGCGCAACAGGAGGATTCTCCCCTTCCACAACCATGTCGACGTCCTTGATGTTGATCTCGCAGCCGTTGAGACCGTAGACCCATGGAAGGTTCTCGTTGACCTCGACGATGACGGTCTTGGCGGTATCGAGCATATCGGCAAGATGAGAGGACGCGAGCGCGTAGCTGAAGTTGCCGTGCTTGTCCATCGGCGTGACCTGGATCATCGCAACGTCCACCGTCACATTACCGTCGCGGTAGAAGCGCGGCAGTTCGCTGTAGCGCATGGGGATAAAATAGCCCATGCCCTTGGAGATGATCTTGCGGTCGATGCCGCTGCAATGCCAGGAGTGCCAGGTGAAGTGCTCGCCGGCATCCTCCGCCTTGCAGATCTCGGGCATCCACATCGTCACGCCGCCGCGGACCTTGACGTCCTTGAGCTCATTCTGGCGCGCGGCCAGAGCCTTGTCGAGCGTGTAAGGGTGGTTGGTGCACCAGCCGTAATCGACCCAGTCGCCGCTCTTGATGACCTTGACGGCATCGGCGGCAGAGGTCAGCTTTTTCTGATAGAGCGCTGCATGATCCATGATAACTTCCTCCTGTATGTAAATGGTTGGGATATGTCTGTCGAAACTTTAACGATTATAGCATATCCGTCGCTGTTTGCAAAGTCTTTCTTGGCAAATCGCAATAAAAAAGAGACAGGCCGTAGCCTGTCTCTTTTCTGTTCGGGGGAAAATTACTCCTCGACCGGAGCCTCTTCCTCGTTCAGCAGCGCGCGGATGCTGAGGGAGATCTTCTTCTTCTCCTCGTCGATGGCGGTGATCTTCGCGTCGACCATCTGGCCTTCGGACAGAACGTCGGAGGGCTTGTCGATGCGGCGGTCCGCGATCTGGGAGATATGGATCAGGCCGTCCACGCCGGGAACGACCTCAGCGAAGGCGCCGAAGGTCATCAGCTTGACGATGCGCACGTTGGCAACGTCGCCAACCTTGTAGGTGTTCATGAACACATCCCAGGGATTCTGGGTGCGATCCTTGACGCCGAGGGAGATCTTGCGCTTCTCGGGGTCGAAGGAGATAACGTACACATCGAGGTGATCGCCGATGGAGACGACCTCGGCGGGATTCTTGATGCGGCTCCAGCTCAGCTCGGAGATGTGGACCATACCGTCCACGCCGCCGATGTCGACGAACACGCCGTAAGAGGTCATGGACTTGACGACACCGTCATAGTGCTTGCCGACCTCGATGCCCTCCCAGATAGCAGCCTGAGCAGCCTGACGAGCCTCGTTGAGGACGGACTTGATGGAGCCCACGACGCGGCGGCGGGCACGGTTGACCTCGGTCACGCGGAGCTGGACCTTCTGCTTGACCATCTGGCCAAGGTCGGAGTCCTTGGGCATACCGCTCTGAGAAGCGGGCACGAAGACGCGCACGCCCTTGACAGAGACGACGATGCCGCCCTTGTTCACTTCGGTCACGATACCGTCGAGAACGGTCTTGTCCTCAACAGCAGTCTCGATATCTTCCCAGAGCTTGACGGCGTCGAGACGCTTCTTGGAGAGGGTGGCATAGCCTTCCACGTCGTTGACGCGGACAACATAGGCCTCGATCTCGTCGCCGACCTTGACGACGTCCTCGGGCTTCACGTCGGGGTCGTTGCTCAGCTCGGAAACAGGGATGTAACCCGCCTGCTTGCAGCCGACGTCGACCTGTACTTCGGTCGTGCCGATGGCCGTGACGACGCCGGTCACCTTATCTCCTGTATTTAGAGTCTTGAAAGATTTTTCAAGCAGTTCTTCAAAGGATTCGCTGGTCTCAGGGGCAGTGGTGTTGATGTTTTCTTCCGTCATTGTTGTTAATACCTCCATAATGATACTCGCAGGAGTAGATGCGCCGGCTGTCAGTCCCGCCACACGGCATCCGGAAAAGAATTCCGGTGAGAGCTCGTCTGCGGATTCGATCTGGAGGACCTTTCCGCAGTTCTCTCTGCAAATCTCGGTCAAATGCCTTGTGTTAGCGCTTCTTCGGTCGCCTACAACCACCATCGCGTCTACCTTGGCGGAAAGCTCTGCTGCCTCAGCTTGACGTTTCTGCGTAGCATTGCATATTGTATCATTGATTTTCAGATTTGTACACTGTTTTTTTAGAAAATTCACGCAACTTTCCCAAACCGCACGAATGCAGGTCGTCTGCGCCAGCAAAATGCTGGGTAAATCGGCAAATTCTGCGTGATCCTGCAGGTATTCCTCAACTTCCCGCACATTTTCAAAGATAACGGGATCTTTACACCAGCCTGCGATGCCCTGCACCTCGGGATGGTGACGCTCGCCGATGAGGATAACGCGCCGTCCCTCCTGCTCGGCCTGCTGCGCGAGCTTTCGGATGCGGTCGACGTGCGGGCACACGGCGCTCACGACCTCCGCCCCGCGTGCAGAGAGCGCGTCAAGCGTCTCTCTCGGCTCGCCGTGGGCGCGGATGAGAACCGTCTCCCCCGCTTTTGCCTGCCCGGGGCTCGTGATAAGGCGCATCCCGAGGTCTTCGAGCTCCCGCACGACGCCCGCGTTGTGCACGATGCTGCCGAGCATTGCGCCGCCGTGCGCCCTCGCCGTTTCCTGCGCGAGCCTGACCGCGCGCTCCACGCCGTAGCAGAAGCCGGCGGTCTCAGCCAAGATGACCTTCACAGCGGCGCGCCTCCCACCTGCTGACCGCCGAGGGCATAAGCCCTGCGCAGCATTTCGTCGGCGATGGCCTGCAATTCCTCGGATGTACCGCGGCGGCCTGTGACCTCGGGCGTATACGGCTCGCCGAAGATGATGCGCGTCTTACGGAAGGGCTTTTTCTGCCCGTCGCAGAACACCGGCACGAGCGTCGCGCCCGTGCGCACGCCGATCATCGCAATGCCCGCGTGCGCGTGCGCGGGCAGCCCGTCATGGTAGCCCACACCGTTGCGGACGGTCGTCCCTTCGGGAAAGATCAGCAGGTTTTCACCCTTGTGAAGCACCTGCATCGCAGTCTTGATGGATTGGATATCCTTGCCGTCGCGCTGGACGGGAAACGCGCCGAGCGTGCGGATGAGCCACGCGAGCGCGCGGTTGTCAAAGAGCTCGGCCTTGGCCATAAAGTGCAGATGGTAGTCAAGCGGCAGGCATAGACCAATGAGTACGGGGTCTAAATCCGTCGAATGGTTGGGGCACAGCAGCACGCTGTGCTTGGGAAGATTTTCAAGTCCCTTCACGTCCACGCGGTAGATCCACAGCAGCACCCGGCCGATGAGCCAGATAAAGGCAAAAAAAACACGGTGCATCATCTGATCTTCTCCCGGATGAGGTCCAGCAGCGCCTGCTTGCTCTCCTCAAAATCAAGCTTTGACGTGTCGACGCGCACGGCGTCCTCCGCCTCGCGCAGCGGGGCAATGTCGCGGTGCATATCCTGATAGTCGCGCTCGTTGATCTCGCGCAGCACCTCTTCATACGCCTTGGGCGTGCCGCGCTCCGTGAGCTCCAGGCAGCGGCGGCGTGCGCGCTCCTCCGCCGAAGCCGTCAGGTAGATCTTCAAATCGGCGTCCGGCAGCACGACCGTGCCGATATCGCGCCCATCCATGATGACGCTCTGCTTTCTCGCGGTGTCGCGCTGCATTTCCAGCAAGTACGCGCGCACGCACGGCAGCGCCGAGACGTTTGAGGCATACATTGAAATTTCGGGCAGGCGGATCTCCTTGCTGACGTCTTTGCCGTCGAGCAGCATCCTCTGCCCGCCGATCTCGTCAAACGCCATGTCGATTTGAATTTCTTTCAGCAGCGGCGCGATCTGTTCTTCCTTCTTCGCGTCCAGTCCGCGCGAAAACGCCGCGTAGCCGATGGTGCGGTAGATGGCGCCCGTGTCCACGTGCAGGATATTGAGCTCCCTTGCAACCGCCTTGGCAAGCGTGCTCTTTCCCGCACCGCCCGGGCCGTCGAGTGCGATGGTAAAATGTTCTTTCATGTTGTCGATTCTTCCCTTTTATAATCAATATGCGCCCTGCTCCGCGAGCAGCGCGTCCGCGGCCGCTTCACCGGCCGCCTTGCCCGTCGCCCAGGCGATCTGAAGATTATAGCCGCCCGTGTAGGCGTCCACATCGATCATCTCGCCCGCAAAATAAAGCCCGCCGACCTTTTTCGACGCCATGGTCTTCGGGTCGATCTCCCCCACCTTCACGCCGCCGGAGGTGATGATGGCGTTCTCCACCGGCATCGGCGCGGCGATATCGACTGTCCAGCGCTTCAGAAGCGTGCGGATGGTCTCGCGCTGGGCGCGCGTGATATCGTGGACCTTCTCGTGCGGCGGGATGCCGGAGCGGTCCACGAATGTGTCGATCAGCTTTTGCGGCAGGAGCGCGCCGAGCACGTTGCGGTAGTCGCTGTTCGCGCGCTTTTCAAAGTCCGCGAGAAGGCGCTTGTCAAGCATCTGCTCGTCCAGCGCGGGCTTCAGGTCGATCTCCAGCCGGTAGGTCTTCTTGTCGAAATGCCGCATATGCGCACTGGCCGATAAAACGAGCGGCCCGCTCACGCCAAAGTGCGTGAACAGCATCTCGCCGAAGTCGGAATGGATCTTTTTGTTGTTTTCATACACCGTCAGCGCAACGTTGCGCAGGCTCAGCCCCTGCAGGGGCGCGCAGTCGTAAGCCCGGAGCGGGACGAGCGAGCCGCGCAGCGGCGTGACCGTATGACCGAGCGCCTCCGCCATGCGAAAGCCGTCGCCCGTCGAGCCGGTCGCGGGATACGAAACTCCGCCGGTCGCCAGAACGACGGCAGAGGCGGCATAATCCCCCTTCTCCCCTTTGACGGCAGCAACATGACCGTCTTCGACAGCGATATCCAGCGCGCGGTCGCGCACAAGCTTGACGCGCAGGCGCCTGAGCTCGCGCTCCAGTGCGGCGGTAATGTCGAACGAGCGGTCCGACACCGGAAACACGCGCTTGCCGCGCTCGACCTTGAGCGGCACGCCGAGCCCCTCGAAAAAGTCGATGGCGTCATGCCCGTCAAAGCGGGAAAACGCGGAGTACAAAAAGCGCGGATTCTGCGGCACGTGGGCAAGCAGCTCCTCGCAATTGCTCTCGTTCGTCACGTTGCAGCGGCCCTTGCCAGTGATGTTCACCTTCTTGCCGAGCCTCTCGTTCGGGTCGAGCAGCGTTACGGGAGCGCCCTTTCGCGCGGCACAGATGGCGGCCATCATGCCGCCCGCGCCGCCGCCGATGACGACGATCTCCTTATTCATCTTCGACCTTTCCGAAAATGCCGAAGCGATCCCACACATGGTCGAGCTCGGCGAACGTGGCGGCGATATCCGCGCCCTTCTTGTTCGCAACAGCGAGAATGAGCGCGTTGAGCATACTCATCGGCGCCGCCAGCGAGTCGACGAACGAGATCATCTCGTTGCGCACCAGCAGCGAGCAGGATGCCATCTGATTGATGGGCGACAGCTCGCTGTCCGTCACGCCGATGATGGTCGCGCCGCGGTCACTCGCGAAGTGGATGGTCTTGAGCGCAAGCTCGCTGTAGCGCGGGAAGCAGATACCGATGACCACATCGCCCGGCGACACGCGGAAGAGCTGGTCGAACGTGCCGGCCGCGCCGCCCTGCACGAGCACGACGTTTTCAAAAATGAGCCGGAAGTAAAAGTTCAGATACCCCGCCAGAAACGAGGAGGAGCGGAAGCCCACGATATAGATCTTCTTTGCGCCGATGATGGTATCCACCACGCGCTCAAACTCCGCGCCCTCGGTCTGGTCGATGGCCATGCGGATCTTTTCCATATCGCGCTGCAGAACGTTCGTCATCAGATTGGAGCCTGCAAGCTCTCCGTCGGACGCCTGGATGCGCTGGATGGAGGTCAGCTTGCCGCGGATCATCTCCTGCAGGGCGCGCTGCATACTCGGATAGCCCTCGTAGCCGAGCTGGGTCGCAAAGCGCACAACGGTCGACTCGCTGACCTGCACGGTCTTGCCGAGCTTGCTGGCCGTCATGAACGCCGCCTTGTCATAATTTTCCAGGATGAAGCGCGCGATGAGCTTCTGTCCCTTGGAAAAGCTGCTCATGTTCTTTTCGATATTATGTAAGATATTCTTCGTCATAAGATCGCCTCTGTCAGTTTGATTTTGTAGCAAGGAGCTCCTGCTCCGTCAGGTCGCGCCATGCGCCGGGGGGCAAGTCGCCCAGCGTGAGCGTATGCTCGCGCACGCGCTGCAGACGCTTGACGTGCAGCCCGCAGGCGGCGCACATCCGCCGGATCTGGCGGTTCTTCCCCTCGTGGATGGTGATGGAGAGAAGTGCTATGTCCCTCCCCTGCCGCAGCACGCGTACCTGCGCGCGGCGGATCGGCTCGCCGTCGAGTGCCGTCATCGCGGCAAGACTTTTGTCGCAGTCGTGTATCTCGCCCGCGACGGTAACGTGATAGGTCTTCTCGACCTCGTAGCGCGGGTGCAGAAGCCGCTGCATCCACGCGCCGTCGTTTGTCAAGAGCAGCAGTCCCTCGGAGTCGAGGTCCAGCCGCCCCACGGGATAGACGCGCGCGCCGCAGTCCTTGACAAGCTCCGCGACCGTCGGCCGTCCCTTCTCGTCGGACAGCGTGCAGACATAGCCGCGCGGCTTGTTGAGCATCAGATAGCGCTTCTGCTCCACGCGCGCGATGGGCCTGCCGTCCACCGTGATCTCATCGCGGGCACCGTCGGCCCGCTGCCCGATGAAGGCTGCTTCGCCGTTCACGCGCACGCGCCCCTCGGCCATCCACCGCTCCGCCGTGCGGCGCGAGCAGAGACCTGCCTCCGCGATGAGCTTTTGTATCCGTTCCTCTGCCAGAACGACCCCTCCCTATGCGGCGAAAAAGTTCCAGAGTCTTTCCGCCAGCGGTGTTTTTTTCATTTCCCTCTGCGTTTGCTTCGCAGGCGCTTCGACCGTCCCCGCGCTCACGAGCGCGACGCGCCCGACCTCGGCCTCGCCGCAGAAGACGACAAGCTCGCCGAGTATCTGCCCCTTTTTCACGGGCAGTGTGACCGTCTTGGGAAGCTCCGCGCGCGTTGTGAGGGCTTCTCCCTCCAAAATGGGATAGAAAAAGCTTTCCTTCGCCGCGGCCGTGACGGTCATGCCGTCCGCTTCGAGCTGCGCGCAGCGCGAGCCCTTTTTCACGCCGCACGCGCGTCGGCAGACGGCAAAGCCATAGTCGTAAAGCGTCGTGTGATCCGCCCAATCGCTGCCGTCGTGCAGTGTGACGGCGATCAGGCGCATCCCGCCGCGCTCGGCACAGGTGACGAGCGTGCGCCCCGCGTCGCCGGTGTAGCCGGTCTTGAGACCGACGCAGCCCGCGTACGACGCGAGCAGCTTGTTGTGGTTGGTCATCGTGCGCGTGCCGACGCTCGCCGTGCGCGTCGAGACGATGCGCGTGAAGGTCGGCTCCTGCATGGCATACGCCGCAAGGCGCGCCATATCAAGGGCACAGGAATGGTGCCCCTGTTCATCGAGCCCGCTCGGATTCATAAACGACGTATGCTCCATGCCGAGCGAGCGCGCCTTATCGTTCATCCATTGAACGAACTGCGCGCTGCCGCCGCTCCCGCCGCAGTAGGCGGCGATGCACTCCGCCGCGTCGTTGCCAGAGGGCAGCATCAGCCCGTAGAGGAGCTCCTCCATCGTGAGCGTTTCCCCCTCGAAAAGGTACATCGACGAGCCCTCGCGCAGATGCTCGCGCCTGACCGTGACCTTGTCCGTGAGCTCGCTGTGCTCCAGCGCGACAAGGCAGGTCATGATCTTTGTCGTGCTCGCGATGCTGCGCTCCTGCGTTTCGTTCCGGGACGCCAGCACGCGCCCGCTCTCTGCCTCCATCAGCACAAAAGCGGCCGCAGAGGTCTCCGGCGCGGAAGCGTGACAAGCAATGCCGCCTGTCACGCAAGCCACCGCAAGAATGATCGACAAACACCCGCGCAGCACTCGCATCATCGTAGGACCACTCCTTCAAAAAGAATGCTCCTATTATGCCCGATATCAGTAGATATCTTTCTCCTCGCGCTTCTTATCCACAAAATTTTGCACGCGGTCGAGCACCTCGGGCACCAGGTCGAGCACGCGGTCGACCGTCGCCGCCGCGGGGATGGCCACGGGCATCACTCGCGTCAGTCCGTCCTTGACGACAAGGAACGCAACGGGGTCTACCTTGACGCCCGCGCCCGCGCCGCCGCCGAAGTGACTGGGCTCGGTCTTGCCGTAGTCGCCGCCGCCCGCGCCGAAGCCGAAGCTCACGCGGGAAACGGGGATGACCGTCACGCCGTCGGGCGTCGTGATGGGCTCGCCGATGATGGTGTTGGAGTCGACCATATCACGGATCTTATCCATCGTGGTGTCCATGAGGTCGTTGAGCGGCGTCTTTTTTTCGATGTTTTCCATGAGATACGTCCTTTCTCTTTTATGCAGTCAGTTTTTCATCCTGCGTTTCACGGTTTTCTGTCGCTTTGGCGTTCGCTTCCGCTGTTTGGTCGTTTTTGTGCGCCCTGCGGAAGCGGCGGTACCATTTGAGCATCGGTCGCATCAGCGCGAACGCGATGATGAGCATATCCCATACGCGGAGCGACAGCCCCACGCTCCCCTCCGCGCGCGTCTCCTTCGCACTGTAATCCATGCGCAGGTGCAGCGAGGGATCGGGAATATGAAAAAGGTCTTCGAGCTGCGGCATCACGCTCCACATTGCGGCGCTTGCGTAGCCGTAACTCTGCGCGATGTCCGCGGGGTCCTCGCCGCCGAAAACGATAAGGATCTCCAGCGGGTCGATGCGCAGGCGCCTGCAGGTGCGCCTCGCCGTTTCCTTCAGCGCCGAAAGCGCGGTCGTGATGAGGTCCCTCCACTCCTCCCTTGTGAGCTTCGGCAGACTGCGGCTCTTCTTTTTGCCGCTTTGTTCAGTCTTCCCCGTTTCAGTGGCTTTTTTCTTCTTTTTTTCGCCGTTCTGCGCGGCTTTTTTCTCCTTGGCGGGCAGCAGTGTGATGCGGAACGGGCCGATGAGAAGCCGCAGCCCCAACTCTTCGCCGAAGCGGACCGCCGCGCCCACGCGGATCAGCCCGATGAGGAAAACGATCAGCAGAATGACGCCGATCACCTTCAGCGCGGTCAATCGACCACCTCCCTTTCCGTACTGCCTGTTGTCACGGCTTTTGCGCCGTGTCCGTCTCCTCCGCCGCTGCCGTCAGCGCGCCGGGGTCAAGGATGGTGCCGTCCTCGCTCATGCGGAGCTGGCCGTCGGTCTCGATGCCCGGCATCTCGGGCAGCTCCTCGAGCGAGCCCAGATGGAAATCGCGCAGAAATTTTTTTGTCGTGCGGTACAGCCTCGGCCGCCCCGGGACCTGTAAGCGCCCACTCTCTTCGATGAAGCCGCGCTCCAGAAGGAGGCCCATTGTGTACGAGCTGTCTACCCCGCGCACCTGATCGACGTAGGCGCGCGTCGTGGGCTGGTAGTAAGCGATGATCGTCAGCACCTCCAGCGCGGGCTGGGAAAGGCGCGCGGTCTTGCGGATCTCAAACGCCTTGCGGATGAGGTCGGCATAGTCGGGCGAGGAGCAGAGCTGATAGCTGTCCTCCATGCGGACCAATCGGATGCCGCGGCGCTCAAAGGCGTAGTAATCGCCGAGCTTTTGCAGCACCTGCTCCGCCGTCGGGCGGTCGAGGTCGAGGGCAAGACAGATGCGGTCGACGGCCAGCGGCTCGCCGCTGGCGAACAGGATGGCCTCCACCGCCGCCTCCGCTTCGCGCAGGTCCAAAGATTCCAAAGACATAGTATTCCTCGATTTTCCTTATAAATTGATGTGCTCGTCCGCATTTTCGCCGCACTCCACCGTGCAGTCGGTGTCGGAGCCGGCGAGATGAATGACCTTCTCGCGGCAGAGCTCCAGAACGGCGATGAACGTCGCCACGATCTCGCTGCGGCTGCGGCTGCCGCGAAACAGCAGCCGAAAGCGCGTCATGCCGAATTCCTTCAGCCGATGCAATATCTCCTCGGCCTTGCCCTTGACGGGGTACGGCTCGCGCCGCACGATCTCGCTCAGCGCCGCGCTCGGCGGCGCGGCAAGCTTCTCGCTGCGGTCGAAGACCGCCTGCATCGCGAGCACAAGGTCCGCCTTTTCGTGGCTGTATTCGTAAACCTTCCCGCGCTTCATCGGCTCGGGGTCGCGCGTCGTGATGCTGCATCCGAACTCCCCCATCGGGCCGAGCGTCTTCGTCAGCAGCTTGATGCGAAGGTACGTGTCCTTCTGCGCCCGCTCCTTGAGCGAGGCGATGAGCTCGTCCATCTCGCTTTGCGCCTGCTCATCCTCGAGCGAGAGCAGCATCCGCGTCTTGATGTACATCAAATGTGCCGCCATTGTGATGAACTCGCTCGCGACCTCAAGGTCGAGCTGCTTTCGCTGCTCAAGATAGGCGAGGTACTGATCCAGAATGAGCGCAATGGGAATGTCCTGAATTTCTATTTTATTTTTCGACAGCAGGAAGAGGATGAGATCCAGCGGTCCCTCAAAGTCCTGCAGCGTTTCCGCGCTGCGCTCGTGGACCACGCCCTCCAGTTTGAAAACGGGATTGTCCATTCACTTCATCTCAATACGATCAGATTTATCAGGAAGGAATACACCTGATAGATGCCCTCGCTGAGGATATTGTCCCCCACGCCGAGCCACACGAGCACAAAAAGCACCGCCATGCCGTATTTTTCATAGCGCATGAGCGTCAGGTACGCGCGGTCGGGCAAAAAGGCAAAGAGCACCTTTGACCCGTCGAGCGGCGAAATGGGAATGAGGTTGAAAAGCCCCAGGCCGATGCTCATATATGCCGTCATCGCAAGGAAATTCAAAAGGCCGCTGCAAAACGCCGTGTCGACATAGTGCGCAAGCGTAAGCCGCGCGCCGAGCAGCAGCAGGACCGCCAGCAGCAGGTTCGATACCGGCCCTGCCAGCGCGGTGAGCGCCATGCCCTGCTTGGGCTTTTTGAAGTACCGCATATCCACCGGCACGGGCTTTGCCCAGCCGAAGCCGACAAGCAGCATCGCCGCGAGGCCAAACCAGTCGATGTGATGCAGCGGGTTCAGGCTCAGCCGGTGCTCGCGCTTGGCCGTCGGGTCGCCGAGGGCCAGGGCCGCAAGACCGTGACAGGTCTCATGCACCGTCAGGCATATAAAGACGCCGAGCACGCGCAAAAGCGCATCGGTCAGCGAGCCCCAGTCGATGGAGCGGACAAGTTCCTGAAAGCTATCCACGCAATTTCTCCATAAAAAATATGCAAATCCGGCGGACTCACATTGCATTATGCCTTTATTATAACAGTCCCGTTTGCACATGACAAGGTATTTTGCAATTTTTGTTGCATTTTGATTTCCGAATCGCAGGGCAGATTTTCAGGCGAAGTGCACAAAGAAAAGAAAAAGCGCGTCCCGGTCATTTGACCGAGACACGCTTTGTATCCTTCATCTTTACTTTTTAAGGCGCTTATCGCTCTTGACAGACAGGTGCGTGCCGAGCGACTGGAAGATCTGCACCAGAATGATGAGCAGCACGACGGCTGCGAACATCACGAGGTACTTGTAGCGGTAATAGCCGTAGTCGATAGCGATCTTGCCGAGGCCGCCGCCGCCGATGATACCGCTCATCGCGGAGTAGCCGAGGATGGTCGTGAGCGCAATGGTGAAGTTCTGCAGGAGCGAGGGAACGCTCTCGGGGATCATCACCTTGCAGATGATCTGCATGGGCGTTGCGCCCATGCTCTGCGCCGCCTCGATGATGTTGGGATCGACCTCGCGCAGGCTGCTCTCAACAAGGCGCGCAACAAACGGAAACGCTGCCACGACCAGCGGAACGATGGTCGCGGTCGTGCCGACGGTCGTGCCGATGATGAGGCGCGAGAGCGGGAAGACCATGATCATCAGGATCAGGAACGGAATAGAGCGCAGCAGGTTGATGATGACGTTCAGCACGCTCATCAGAGCCTTCGGCAGCGGCAGAACGCCGTCCTTCTCCCCCGCCACGAGCAGCACGCCCAGCGGAAGGCCGATGACGATGGCCAGTGCCGTCGACAGCAGCGTCACGTAAAAGGTCTCCCAGATCGCTTTGGGGAACTGCGCCTGCATCGCGACGGTAAGCTCCGCCACGGATTCCGGAGAAAAGAGATTACTGTACATCGACGCTCGCCTCCTCTACCTGAAGATTTTCAATGCCCTTCAAAAAGTCCATGGCCTGCTCGAACTGTGCGTTCGGCACACCGAGCAGCATTCCGCCGTACACCTCTTCGGAAAGCTTCTGCGTCGTGGCCGAGATGACGGTCGCGGTGATGTTCTCCTCCGTTGCAAGGCGGGCCACCAGCGGAATGGACGTCGTCTTTGCGCTGCGGAAGATCAGGCGGATGCGGCGCTGCTGCTGCGGGTCGGATACGTCGATATCCGCGCCGCGCGGGAAGACAAGATGCCGCGCCGCCGCGGACTTGGGCGCGGAGAAGACGGTCGAAACGAGCCCCTCCTCCACGACCTCGCCGTCGTCAAGGATGGCAACGTGGTTGCACACCTCCTTCACCACGCTCATCTGGTGCGTGATGATGACGACGGTGATGCCGAGCTTTTTGTTGATGTCGCCGATCAGCTCGAGGATCTGGCGCGTGGTCTTGGGGTCCAGCGCGCTCGTGGCCTCGTCGCAGAGCAGGACCTTCGGATTTGTTGCCAGTGCGCGGGCGATGGCGACGCGCTGCTGCTGTCCGCCGGAGAGCTGCGCGGGATAGGCCTTGGCCTTGTCCTTGAGCCCCACGATGTCGAGGAGTTCCAGAGCTCGCTGTTCGCGCCACTTCTTCTCTCCCCGCAGTCCGGAAAGCTCCATCGGAAAGCAGATGTTGTCGAGGCAGTTGCGCTGCATCAGCAGGTTGAAGCGCTGAAAGATCATCGTGATATCGCGCCGTGCCGCGCGAAGCTGCGCGGGAGTCATCGTGTCGAGCCGCTGCCCGTTCACGATAACCTCGCCGGAGGTGGGACGCTCCAGCATATTGATGCAGCGGACCAGCGTGGATTTGCCCGCGCCGCTCATGCCGATGATGCCGTAGACGTCCCCGTCGGGGATGGTCAGGGAGACGTCCTTGAGCGCGTCTACCCTGCCGCCTGCGGTCTCAAAGGTCTTGCTTAAATGCTTTAATTCGATCAAGGACGCTCCCTCCTTTCCTTTCTTACTTGGCGCTCAGCGCATCGAGCGTGGTCTGCTTGCCGCCGTAAAGACCCATGGGCTCCACGTGGATGGCGCCGACAGAGACGATGTGAGTGCCGTTCTCGTTGTTGAAGTCATCGAGGTACGGCTGGTGCTGGAAGTAGTTGGCATCGGTGGTGCCGTCCTCAACAACGGTGTTGGGCACGACATAGTCGTTGTAGACCTGAATGTCGAGGGTGATGTTCTTCTCGGCGAGGATGGTCTTCACGACCTCGAGGATCTCAGCGTGCGGGGTCGGGGAAGCGGCCACGGAGATGGTCTCGCCGGAGAGGGCGTCGTAGTCGACAGAAGCGTCGAAGCCGTCGGTCGGGTTTTCCACGGTGCTGACAACGGAGCCGTCGTACTTCTCATTGATGTAGTCAACGACCTCCTGGCTCTCGAGCGCGGCGACGAGGGCCTTGACCTTATCGGAGCTCTCGTTGCCCTCCTTCACGGCCAGAATGTTGGCGTAAGCGGAGGAGGAGCCCTCGATCACGAGGGAATCGGTCACGGGATTGAGGCCAGCGTTGATGGCGTAGTTGGAGTTGATGACGGCGTAGTCAACATCCTGCAGGATGTTGGGGATCTGAGCCGCCTCGGTCTCAACGATCTCGACATTGTACGGGTTCTCGACAATGTCGTTCTTGGTGGCGGTGATGCCGGCGCCGTCGGCGAGCTTGATGATGCCGTTGTCCTGCAGCAGGAGCAGTGCGCGGGCTTCGTTGGTCGTGTCGTTGGGGACGGCGATCTGGATGACGGGAGCGTCGCTGCTGCCGTCGTCGGACTTGGAGCCGCAGCCGGTCAGGGCAAGAGCGGCGACCAGGACCAGTGCAAGGACAAGTGCGGTCAGTTTGATGGAATGCTTTTTCATCGTTTTGATCTCCTTCTGTTTTTTAGGATACTGCTGATTGGAACGGATGTTGCCGCGCCGGGGTATGGCTTTGTCGGAAAACAAAAAACAGCGGGAGGTCATTTGACCTTCCGCTGTCGTTCACTCACGTTGAACTCTCAGACAGTTTTTGAAAGGAAATGACCATTTTCTTCATGACGAAGCATGCACATGTCGAACATGCGCATCATGGTCATCATCATGCTGTTGGCAGAATAGTTCTTCATGCCGTGGCTTCCTTTCCTTCAAGCATACGCAAGATGTGGATTCCGTTTCAACGTGCGATATCGTAGCACCATCGCGGGCGCTTGTCAACACCAAATTCATATTTTTGCGAAAAAGCCATCCATTATCATTAAACGCACAGAGACTCAAACGAGTCGGCTGTGCGTTTTTTCTTTACTACAACCCCATAGGACGGAGGTGAGACTGACGGGAAAGTACCGCTACCTGACCTTCGAGGACAGGAAGAAGATCGAGGCGTGGCATCTGCTCGGAGATCGGCCGGTCGACATCGCGGCCCGCCTGAGCGTCCACCACACCACGATCTACAAGGAGCTCCAGCGAGGCGCGACCGGCGCGCTGGACGCCAACCAGCGCGAAGGGTACAGCGCAGAGCTCGCCGAGAGGCGGCTGCGTGAGAGCTTCAAGCGCAGAGGTAAACGAGCACCGGCCGCACAGTAGCCAAGAACACCCGGCAGCGCCGGGCCGAAGAAAGGAGAGCCCAACATGAAAACGATCACACGACCCCGACGCTGAAAATGGACGAGCTGCGCACCCCCTCCGCGCTGCTCTCTGAAGCGATCCGGCGGTCGTGTTTCTGCTTTTCAGGGACTCGACACCACCAAGATCCCCGGCTCCGGCCGGGCCAAGACGAAAGGAGACCACCATGACACAGAAAGAGCTCGAGCAGAAGGTCATCGACGCCGAGGGCCGCGTGGCGAAGCGCGAGGCCGTACTCAAGAAGCACAACAGCCAGCTCGCCAAAATGATTGAAAAAGGCGCCGACCGCTTCGACGTCAGCATCAAGCGCGAGGACATCAAGAGCGCGACCTCCAAGCTGGCCGAGGCCCGCGAGACCCTCGCAAACTGGCAGGATAAGCTCAACACCCGGATCACCCGCGACGCCTACCTCGAGGCAAACACCCCGGAGATCCTGAAGGACTTCCTCGAAAACTGGAAACAGCACGCGATCGGATACTACCGAGAGAAGCGGATCCGCTTCATCGAGTACCGCGAGGGCCTGAAGGCCAAGGAACGGGCCGCCCGGCTGGAGGCGCTTCAGACGCTCCCCTCTCTCGAGAAGTACCGCGAGCTCTACAAGGGCCGCGAGCTGACCGACTACGACCTCGCAAACCTCTGGCCGCGCCGCGACGTCGACGCCTTCCTGAGTGAGCGCGGGCTGGAATATCACCAGATCCAGAAGAAGCTCCGCGAAGCGGGCGACCAGATCACGCTCAGGCTGCTGGAGATCCACAACGAGGACGAGCGCGAGGCGTGGCTTGAAAAGACGATGGAAGAAGAAAAGCGGGCCAAGCTGCTCGACCTGATCGGCCGCATTATGAGCACGGTCGGAACCATCACCGACGCCGCAGCGCTCTACATAGGCCCCGAGGGCGACATCAACGGCATCATCGTCGGCACGGAGGGCAAGGCAAAGATCCAGACCATCGGAGCCGGCGGCTACAACATCCAGTGTTTCCACTTCAGGACGCTGATCCACGAGATAAAGTGAGGTGACGAGCATGAACACCAAAGCCATCCGGCAGCTCGCCGACGTCACACTGGACAAGTACCGCAGCTCGATCCCTCGCAAAGCCTTCGAGGAGTTTGTGAAGGACATCATCGCCGGCGAGAACCGTGCGACCGCCTTCAGATACGAAGCGAGCCCCATCTGCCGAGCCTCGTTCCCGTCCACGCTGGACGAGGACGGCGCCCGCTGCACCGTGGAGGTCACGGTCTACCGGCTGAACGCCGTGGCCGTCACCGCCTTCCTGCTGGATGGGCCCGAGACGCTGCTACGGCACATCGGGCTCGACGAGCGGGACACATACACCACCAAGCACGAGATCGACGACCTCGTCACCGTCGTGCACATCACCAGAGAGGAGGCACCAGCATGGCAGCACTGAGAGACATCGCCCGAGACTTCGCCGCGGAGATCCGTGACGGCATCGGCTGGACAATCGTGTATCGCACCGGCCGCTCGTGGAACGCCCTGACGATCTGGAGCGACATCTGGAACGGCGAGTGGGAGACCGACGACCTCAACGACGCCATCGGGATCCTGAAGGCTGACCCGGACGCCGTCATCGTCAACGGCTACTACTGCGGCCACTTCGGTGAGGGCATGACCATCGACGAGATCGCCGCCGGGATCCGCTGGCACTACGAAGGCGGCCACAACCGCCTCGCGGACTATTGCGAAGTCACGCAAGGCCGGGACGCCCTCGAGGAGGGCCGCAAGGCTGCCGAAGCTGCCGGCCTCCCGTTCTGCGAGCGTCTGGCCGACGGCGGCGATGACGAGCTGAGCCCCTACGTCTACGACGGCAGCATGGCACTCGCCGATCACGAGAAGATGCAGCAGGCCCGCGAAGCCCTCGATAGACTGGCCGACGCGCTGCGGGAAATCGCCGCCAAGCTGGCCGAAGCCATGAAGCCGGCCATCAACGCCGTGCTCTCTGCCTTCAAAAAGCTCTGGAAGGTATCGGTCAGGGCCATCGGAGTGCCGCCGAAGTGGCTGCACCTCGCGGCCCACGCAAAGAAAGCCAGAACCCGGAAGAAGTACCGCAACCGCATCCGGCGCTACGTTTTCGAGGCTCTGGCTGCGGAAGGAGGTGGAGGCCCATGACAGCCAAGTGCGTCGGCTGCGGGCTCGACTGGAACGTCAGCATCTACCAGAAGATCCCCCGCACCGGCTACATCTGCCCGCACTGTGAGAGCCGGCTCCGCGCCGGCGAGACCCTACCGAACATTCAGGCCAGCCAGAAGGCTCGGCCGCAGAGAACGAAAGGAGCAACCCCATGAAAAAGATCGCACTCAAGAACGCCGCCCGCGGCACGGCCTTCGACTATGCCGGCCAGAGCTGGATCCTGCTGGAGAATGATGACGGCCGCGCCCTCTGCCTGAGCAAGGACATCATCGAGACCCGAGCCTTTGACGAGGGCAACTGCAACAACTTCGCCGTCGCCAGCAGCAAGGAATACCTCAACGGCGCCTACCTCGACAACCTGCTCGAGGACGTGAACGGCCCCAACACCTTCCTGACCACGGAGCTCGACCTGACCACCGACGACGGCCTGAAGGACTACGGCACCTGCACCGTCACCATCTTCCTGCTGACGGTCGACCAGTACCGGCGCAACCGCGACGTCATCCCGAACGCAGACGACTGGTGGTGGCTGTCCACCGCCTTCAGCACGAAGTCTAACGGCTACGAGTCACTCGCCCGCTTCGTCTACTCCGATGGCGCTCTTTACGGGAACAACGCCTGCGTCGGCCTCTGCGGCCTGCGCCCCGCTTGTTATCTGGACTCCGATCTCCTGATCTCCATCGAGGGCGACGAAGCCACCGACGACGTCACGCCGGAGCACGCCGGCGAGATCATCGCGGCGCTGGCCGAGCAGTTCGGCGGCACCTTCGCCACCGAGGATCAACTGACCACAGCCCTCTCGTTTATGCTCGGCACCCTGAGAGCTACCCGCGAGAAGGAGGCCCGGCATGAGTAACCTCTCCACCCTGTTCGACCGCTACAAGGCCCTCGTCGTGTTTGATACCGAGACCAGCGGCCTCGACTTCGACAACGACCAGATCATCGAGCTCGCCGCCCTGCGCGTGGAGCGCACGGCCACCGGCGGCCTACGGATCGCCGGCAAGATGGACACCTTCATCAAGCTGCCCGAGGGCGAGACCCTCCCGGAGAACATCGTCAGCCTGACCGGCATCACCGACGAGCGGCTCCAGACCGAGGGCGTGCAGCCGGTCAAGGCAGCCGGCCAGATCGCCAAGCTCATGCAGAACGGCCCGACCCTGATGATCGCCCACAATGCACAGTTCGACGCCTGTTTCCTCCGTGGCCTGCTCCGAGGCCAGAAGGTCGGCCGGATCGACTGGCTGGACAGTCTGACGGTCTACAAAGACCGCAGGGCCTACCCGCACAAGCTCGCCAACGCGATCATCGCCTACGACCTCACCGGCAAGGTGCAGAACAGCCATCGCGCCATCGACGACGTGCTGGCCCTGTTCGAGGTGCTGAAGGCGATGGACGACGAGCGAGAGGATCTCGGCAGCTACGTCAACCTGTTCGGCTACAACCCCAAGTACGGCGTCAGCGGCCGCCGGATCGTGGGCGTCAGATATGAGCCACAGAGCTTCAGCAAGGGCCTGACTCGCCCGGAGCAGACGCTCCCGGCCCGCGTGGCGCGGAGGTGACAGCATGAGCCCGGAGATCACGATCACGAGCGAGGAGCTGCGCGAGCGCGTCGAGGATCGCCTCGACCGCTGGATCCCTGACGACGTCTGGAACCGTGCCGAGCCCTACGCCCGCCACAAAAATGAAGTAAACCGGCAGCGGCACCCCGAGATCGACTACTACGACAACGACTACCTCGTGCTGCTGACCGCTGACACCGTCCGAGAGACCGAGTTCAGCGACCTCACTCACGCCCTCTGTGATCTGACCGTCGCACGGGCTCAGTGAAAGGAGAAACCAATGGAAACCACAAAAGAAAGGGCCGCCCGTTGCGACCGGGCGACCCATGCGAGAAGATCCAGCAGCCTGCCAGCATACGGATCCCGCACCGCAAGTATAACACGCCGGCGCCGCCGTGCCAAGAGGAAAGCCCTGAGAGCTGCCACGCTGGCCGCTGCCGTCCTTCTGCTGGGCGGCATCTCTGTGGCAATCTTCACCACCCCGGCCGGCAGCAAGCAGGAGACCAACATCCTGCCGCCGACCACCACTGTCGGCACATACATCCCGGACACCCCCGCCCCGGCTGCTGAGACCGTGGAGCCGACCGAGCCCGCCGTGCGCTACCCTCTGACCGACGCCGAGCGCGACGTCGTCGAGCGCGTGGTCATGGCCGAGGCCGGCGGGGAGTCCTTCGAGGGCCAGATGCTCGTCGCTCAGTGCATCCTCAACGCAGCCGAGAAGCGCGGCGTCGACCCCTCTGAGGCCGTCGCCCTTTACAGCTACACCAAGAGCCGGCCGGATCCCACACAGCGCGTCAAGGACGCCGTCGCGGCCGTGTTCGACCGAGGCGAGACCGTCGTGGACGAGCCGATCCTCTACTTCTACAACCCCGCCCTCGTGACCAGCGACTTCCACGAGAGTCAGATCTTCGTCATCGAGGAAGGCGGGCACCGTTTCTTTGCAGAAAGGAGTACCAGATGAAACACCTCACCGAAATGAAGCCGGGCGAGACCCTGCACCTCCGCAGCGGCCGCGACCTCGAGCTCGAGAGTGTCACCCCTGTCACCTGCGGCGTGATGCTCACCTTCAACGTCACCGAAAGAAAGGAGCACAACAATGAGCGATAAGATCAACGCGGCCCTCGCTGCCGAGCAGGCAGACGCAGAGGCCACCACCACGCAGGAGGCCGAGCTGCTGCCTGCTGCCACGCTGGACGAGCTGGAGCAGGTCGACCTCGGCACCGTCGCAGAGGGCGAGCGCGCCCCGTTCCGCATCACCGACGACCGCTGTGCCGACTGGGCCATCCGCAAGATCGCCGACGAGCGCAGCGAGTACGACCGTCTGAAGGCTCTGGCCGACGAGCAGATCGCGGCCATCAACGAGAAAGTCGCCGCCGCCCGCAAGCGCATGGAGAACGGCACCTCGTACCTCACGAGCTGTCTGGCCGACTTCTTCGCCACCGTCCCCCACAAGGAGACCAAGACGACGGAGAAGTACCGCCTCCTCTCCGGCACACTGACCTTCAAGAAGGGCACCACCAAGACCAAGCTCGACGAGACCAAGCTGGTGCCGTGGCTCAAGGCCAACGGCTACGGCGAGCTCGTAAAGGTCGAGGAGTCGACCCGCTGGGCCGATCTGAAGAAGCTGCTCAGCTACACCGGCGACATCGCAACCCTGACCGAGACCGGCGAGATCGTGGAGGGCGTCACCGTCTACGAGACCCCGGGCATCTTCACGGTCGACGTGTAAGGAGGCACCGACATGGCAGAAACCAAGAAAACCGAGGCGGCCGCTGCTGCGGCACCTCCTGAAGCCGCCTGCCTGACGCTCCGGCAGAAGCTCGTCGAAATGCGGAAAGCCTGCCCGGAGATCGTCAAGAAGCAGCACAGCGACGGCGTCAGCTACAAGTACGCCAAGATCTACGACGTGTGGGAGAAGATCACCCCCATAATGAACGAGCTCGGCGTCGACTTCGACGTCATCAGCGAGCAGGCCACGCGCCACGCCGAGAACGGCGACCCGGTCTACTGGATCACCATGCAGACCAAGACACGCAACGGCGACAAGCTCATGTTCCTCTACGAGGCCGACCTGACGATCCGCTGGCTGAACCTCGACAACGACGACGAGACCATCGAGGCCACCGTCCACGCCGTCGGCTGGAACGATGACCCCGCCAAGGCCAAGGGCGCGGCCCACACCTACGCCCTGAAATACTACCTTTTCGAGAAGTTCACCGTCGACCAAGGCGAGGACGACCCCGACAACAGTGACTTCGGCGCGCAGGGCAAAGGATCCGGCGCTGGAGGCCGCCAGCAGGCCACACAGGGCCGTCAGGGGCAGGGCTCCGGCCGTCTGAGCGACGCGCAGCTCGCGCGCCTCTACAAGAAGGCAGAGGCCGCAGGAATGACCAAGGAGCGCACCAACACCCGGATCGTGGAGAAGTACAAAAAGCAGGATCCGGCCACCCTGACCCGCCAAGAGTACGACGAGATCTGCACGTCCCTCGACAATGCGGCCGCACAGCATAACCAGCAAGGAGGAAACGCCTAATGTATAACCACACCGGCCTCCAAGGCCGTCTAACCGCCGACCCTGAGCTCAGGTACACGCAGCAGGGCACGGCGATCACCAGCTTCACCCTCGCCAGCGACACCGGCCGCAAGACCAAGGACGGCAAGAAGATCACCAACTTCATCGAGTGCGTCGCATGGCGCGCACAGGCCGAGTTCGTCTGCAAGTACCTGAGCAAGGGCCGCCTCGTCCTCGTCGAGGGCGAGCTCACGAGCCGCAGCTACGAGGACAAGGACGGAAACCGCCGCAAAGCCGTCGAGATCACGGTCGACTCCGTCCACTTCTGCGACAGCAAGAAGGACGGCGGCCAGAGCTCTGGCAGCGACTTCGCCGATCCGGGCTACTCTGAGGGCTCCGGCGACTTCGCGGAGATCGAGGACAATGGCGACCTTCCTTTTTAACCTGACCGCCGGACGACCGGCAGACGACCAAAAGCAGGCCACAAACAAACGACCACAGAAAGGAGGTGACGACCGTGGCATGGCTGCAAGTGCATCAGACACTCAAGGATCACCGCAAACTGTTCGACGCTGCTGACCAGCTCGAAGTCGAGCCGCCGCACATGATGGGGCTGCTCGTCTCGTTCTGGCTGTGGGCCCTCGACAACGCCCCGACCGGCAGCCTCGTCGACATCACGCCGCGCATGATCTCGCGGGCCGCTCAGTGGGACGGAGACCCCGAAAAGCTGGCGAAAACGCTGATCCGGGCGGGCTGGATCGACGAAAAAGAGGACGGGGCGCTCGAGATCCACGACTGGTACGAGTACGCCGGCAAGCTGATCGACCAGCGGCAAGCCGAGAAAGAGCGCTCCCGCAGTCGCCGGGCCGCTGCTGCGGCGTCTGCCGACGCCTCGCCGGACGACCCAACGCCGACCGCCGGACGACTGGCAAACAGCCGCAAGAAAGCCGGAGGCAGAGTAGACCAGAGTAGAGAAGATAAGACAAGAGAAGGTAATACACCCCCTTCCCCCTCTGACGAGGGGAGTGACGGCGGCACGAAGTCGCTCGTCGAGGCCAGATTTCTCGAGTTCTGGAAAGCCTACCCGAAAAAGACCGGCAAGCAGTACGCTCTGAAGGCGTGGAACAAGATCAAGCCCACCGCTGAGCTCCACGAGAGGATCATGCAGGCGGTCGACGCTCAGAAGCGGAGCGACCAGTGGCGCCGGGAGAATGGGCGCTACATACCGAACCCGAGCACATGGCTCAACGGCGGCTACTGGGACAACGAGGAGGTGAACGAAGGTGCAGAAAATCAGCGAGATCCTGAACAGCCAGACAGCTCCGGCCGAGACTGGGGCAAGGGCTTCAAGCCGGCCGACGACGAGTGACGCCGGTAACTGGATCTGGAGCAACGACGAGCGCCTCGCCGGCCGTCCCGGAGTACCTGAGCCCGTCCCCTGCGAGTTCTGCGGCGCCCTGCGCTACCACAAGGGCATCCCGCTCGGCAACCGCATCCTCTGGCCTCCCTACGGAGCCGAGCGATGCACCTGCCCCGAGGCCGTGGCTGCCTATGAGAAGGTGAAGGCAGAGCGCGAAGCTGCTGAGGCCGCAGCCGCCAAGGCTGAGGAGGAGAAGAAAATGCGGGATCGCATCAAGCGCATCGTCGGCGAGTCAGGCATGGGCGACCGTTTCCTGCGGCGCACCTTCTCCACCTTCCAACTCACCGACGACAACAAGCGAGCAGCGGCAGCCGCCCGGCGCTATGCCGAAGGCTTCGACGCCATGCTGCCGCAGCCCGGCCGTCAGGAACCCGGCCGCAACGGTCTGTTTATCGCGGGCCCGCCGGGCACCGGCAAGACCCACCTCGCCGCTGCCATCGCCAACCACCTGATCGCGCAAGGCAAGCCGGTCATCTGCATGACGATGATCGACCTGCTGGAGCGCATCAAGCGCACCTACTCCACGACCGGCGGCAGCGAGAGCGACGTCCTGAAGATCTACAAGACCGTCCCACTCCTCGTGATCGACGACATCGGCAAGGAGCCGCCGACCGAGTGGGCGATCTCCACGGTCTACAACATCATCAACGGCCGCTATGAGGCATACCTGCCGACCATAGTGACCACCAACTACGACACCGAGGCCCTGATCGACCGCATGACGCCGCGAGAAAGCCACGACAGCATGACGGCCCGGGCCACCATCGACCGGCTCATGGAAATGTGCAGGGGCATCACCCTCACCGGCCAGAGCTGGCGCTCACGATAGGAGGAACAACATGAAAAAGGTTTACATCTGCTCCCCGTGCCGCGGGGACTACGAGAACAACATCCAGCGCGCCAAGGAATACAGCCGCGCGGCTGTGGAGAAGGGCGTCATCCCCGTCACCCCGCACATCTATCTCACGCAGTTCATGGACGACAACGTCCCCGAGGAGCGTGAGCTGGCCCTGAAGATCGGCAGCGAGCTGGTGCTCGGCTGCTCCGAGCTGTGGGCCTTCGGTATTGACCACCCTTCGGCCGGTATGGCTGCGGAGATCGAGCTCGCCACGGCACACGGCATCCCCGTCCGCAACGGCTTCGAGGCCATCAGCGAGCTGAAGCCGGACGAGGAGCTGGAAAACAGCGAGGAGGACAAGCCGGACATCGGCAGCGTCACGTTGCACCTGCCCGCCTTCAGGGCGATGGCCGTCTGCAACCAGCACCTCGACCACGGCCCCATCAGCATCGAGCTGGATGGCAGCGTCATCCTCGAGCTCGCCGACCGCCTGATCTCCGATCCGGGCGTCCACATCGAGATCGGAGGCTGAACGCCGTGACGAAGTACGACCCGAGAAAGAACGCGGAGGGCTACAACGACCCGACGCCATACGCAGCCGAAAAACACATGATGGCGCAGATCCGCGGCAAGCAGGCCAGAGTCGCCGGCGGCTACTTCGAGAATATCATCTCGGCCTCGTGCGACTACTACCTCAGCCGCGGCCTCGCCAAGATCGAAAAGACGCCGGAGCCCATGAAGCCCCTCGGCGCCAAGAACCGCAAGGGCCAGTTCCTCGCCTGCTATACCAAGCAGGCCCAGCCGGACTATGGCGGCACCCTGAAGGGCGGCCGGAGCATCTACTTCGAGGCCAAGCACACCGACGACGAGCGCATCGAGCAGCGCCGGCTCACTCAAGAGCAGCAGGACGACCTCGAGGCCCATCACAACCTCGGCGCCATCGCCTTCGTGCTCGTCTCCGTGAGCCTGACGGACTTCTACCGCGTGCCGTGGCCCGTCTGGCGCGATATGGCCGAGATCTACGGCCGCAAGTACATGACGCACGCAGAGCTCTCCCGCTACGAAGTACCGGCGACGGCCGGCTTCATCAAGTTCCTGCACGGCATCGAGTCGGAAGTGCTCGGAAAGGAGGACGCCCATGATCCCACTCCCTGACAAGAAGTACAGCATCATCTACGCCGATCCTCCGTGGAGCTATCAGAACCGCGGCACCAGAGCGGCAGCCTCCAAGCATTACGACACCATGACCATCGAGGACATCAAGCGCATGGGCGTCGGAGCTGCGGGGGGGGGTATTGCTAACGAGGATTGCGTGCTTTTCATGTGGGCGACCTTCCCCATGCTCCGCGAGGCCCTCGACGTGATCGAGGCGTGGGGCTTCAGCTACAAGACCGTCGCCTTCAACTGGGTAAAGCAGAACAGAAACGGCACCGGCATCTTCATGGGGCTCGGAAACTGGACGCGCAGCAACTCAGAGATCTGCCTGCTGGCGACCAAGGGCAAGCCCAAACGCATCAGCGGCAGCGTCCGCAGCATCGTCCTCTCCCCGCTCCAGCAGCACAGCAGAAAGCCGGCCGAAATCCGCGACAGGATCGTCGAGCTGATGGGAGACCTGCCCCGTATCGAGCTTTTCGCCCGAGAGGCTGCCCCGGGATGGGACGTGTGGGGCAACGAAGCGCCGACACCTGAAGTCAAGGACGCGCCAGTCGACAGCGTCGAGCTGGCCGGAAAGGAGGAAACACATGAACCAGACAACCAAAGAGACCCGGCGCCGCAGCTATGACGCCGTACTCCCCAAGCGGGCCGCCCGCTGCCGCCTGATCCTCGAGACCCTCGGCAACCGTGAGCTCACGGCCAGCGAGATCACCGAGGAGCTCGTCGCAGCCGGCCGGATCCCGTACTTCAACCGCAACTACGTCGCCCCGCGGCTCACAGAGCTGAAGGAGATCGGGATCCTCACGACGGTCGGCCGCCGTAAGGCCACCCGCTCGGACGCCACCGAGGCCGTGTGGGCCAGAGCGGAGCCTTCAGGCCCCACGGGCCAGACGGCCGCAGCCTACGCAGACAACCCGACCGAGGCTGAGCAGATGACGCTCGGATCGGCCACCTGAAAAGAAAGGAGAAACCCCATGAACGAACAGAACCAGCGCGACAGCATCATGTCGATGGCCCGCGGCGCCTTCGAGGAGCGCGTCGACTATGAGATGGACAAGGTGATCCAGAACATCCTCGACCCCAACACAAAGGCCACGGCCAAGCGCAAGATCACCCTCACCATCGAGCTGACCCCGGACGACGAGCGCCGCACCATCGGCGTCTCCGTGACGGCCAAGTCTACGCTCGCAGCCACCAACCCCGTCGCCACGGCCCTCTATGTCACCTCTGACGGCAACGGCGAGCTCGTCGTCGCCGAGATGGTGCCGCAGGTGCCCGGCCAAATGAACATGGACGGCACGCAGCAGGAGGCCCCGAAGCTCATGAAGCTCGTCCAGCACGGATAAACACCCACAACACAGAACAAGGAGGACAACACAATGCTCGCAAAAATGATCGACAAAATCGTCAGCCTGAAGGAGACCAAGATCTTCGAGATTGACGGCCAGACCTACGCCGACGCATCACTCACCCGCATCCCGCCGCACGTCGACCGCCCTGACTGCATCAGCGTCAGCGGACTCGATAGCATCTGCAAGCTGATCCGCACCGAGCTCGAGAAGGTCGGCACGACCATCATGGTGCAGGTCAAGAGCAACGACACCGTCGAGGCGATGACCACCTATCTGAGCGACTTCTCCCGCAACACGCTCTACCGCGCCAAGGCTGACGCCCCGGGCTTGCGCACCGGCTTCAGAGGACGCGAGGTAGCTCTGATCGAGCTGCGGAGCCTCTGCATCCCCAACGAGGGCACGGCCTACCTGCTCGACCTGCTGGGCCGCATGACCAACGAGAACAGCGTCAGCACCAACGACAACGGCGTCACGCAGACCGTCGAGGCACGTCAGGGCGTCGCCCTCAACGCGATGGTCGAAATCAAGCCCTGCGTTATGCTGCGGCCGTTCCGCACCTTCCTCGAGGTGGAGCAGCCCGAGAGTGAGTTCCTGCTGCGCGTGGATCCCGACGAGGGGATCGGCTTCTTCGAGGCTGACGGCGGCATCTGGAAACTCGAGGCCAAGAAGAACATCGCCGACTATTTCCTGAAGAACATGGGCGATCTGATCGACGCCGGCAAGGTCGTCGTCATGCAGTAAATGGAGCGCCGGGCGGGCTCCGGCCCGCTCGGCTTTTCTGAAAGGAGCAGCACCGTGAAAGAATACGAAACCCTCACCCGTGAGAAGGTCGACGTCGTGCCCTTCGGCTGCGGTATGCCGGAGACCCACCTGATGCAGGACTGGAGCGACAAGATGCTCGACCTGATCCTGAACGGGCCAACCATCAACGGCATCAAGAAGGACGAAGTGCGGGCCATGCTGCGCGAGACCTACACGGCCCTGAAGCAGTACGAGAAGATCGGCCCGATGGCCTCGCCCTTCATCAACGACCCGACGGCCATCGTGGCCCGGGCCTTCTCTGAGCTCTACCCCGGCGTCGAGTACGTCGTGCAGTACGTCCCCGACCTGCGGGACGAGACCAACGGCACCGCATACGGCCTGACCATCTTTCCCGACGACGGCAGCACGCCGATTGTCTGCATCTCGGCCGAGGCGCCCATCAGCGCCGCCCCTGAGCTGCTGGCGCACGAGCTGGCCCACGTCGCCACCCCGGAGGACACAGAGCACGGCGAGAGCTGGAGCGCAGCGTCGGAGGCCATATTCAAGAAGTACAACGAGCTCCTCGGCACCATGATCCCCGACGAGCCTGAGCCCATCCTCTCGCCCCACCAGCCCGGAGACGGCGGGATCCTCACCATGCCGCTGCGCGATAACGTCCCGGAGCCTCCGACGGACGACTGGCAGCCCACCACCTGCCCCGTCTGTGGCGCTGAGTGCTGGCAGACAGACACGGCCCGCCGGATCCTCGCACTGGAGCCCGACGTCCGAACCGCCTGCACAGCCTGCGCGCTGAAGGGGCTCGGAAAATAATACTGGAGGTAATACATGAACAACGAAAGAAACAACACGACGGCCGGCGGGATCGGCTTCTGCGGCCTTCTCGCCGTCGCCTTCATCGTCCTGAAGCTCACCGGCGTCATCAACTGGAGCTGGCTGTGGGTACTGGCCCCGATCTGGATCCCGACCGCCATCTCCCTCGCCATCATCGTGATCGTGCTCGTGGCCATACTGGTCAGAGAGCTGACGAAGGGAGGCCGCCCGTGATGACCACGGAGGAACGCCGGGCCCTGCTGGATCGTGCGATCACGACCTACGGCGCGCCAGCACAAATGGACATGGCCGTCGAGGAGATGGCCGAGCTGACCAAAGCCCTCTGCAAAATCAAACGGGCACAGGCTGGCTGCGAAGTGACCGCAGCGATCGGCAACGTGATCGAGGAGATGGCCGACGTCCAGATCATGCTCGACCAGCTCCGCATCATCTTCCACCGATCCACCGAGGAGGTCGAGGAGGCGAAACTGGAACGGCTGAAAAACCGTCTTGACGGCCGAAACAACTGGCGGGACTCCAGCCTCCACAAGTGGATTGAAAATCAATTCTCAGCAGGAGGTGACGGCCATGAATAAACCACAGCCGCAGACCGGCCCCGAGATCGAGGAGTACAGCACCACGGCCACGCCGAAGGCATACGCCGGCAGCGTCCCCGTGTTCTGTGCGCACGACGCCATCGTCCCGCTGAAGGATCTGCGGCCTAATCCCAAAAACCCCAACCAGCACCCGCCGGAGCAGATCAAGCTCCTCGCCTCTATCATCAGAGCGACGGGCTGGCGCGCCCCGATCACCGTCAGCAAGCGCAGCGGGCTCGTCACCAAGGGCCACGGCCGCCTCATGGCCGCACAGCTCGACGACCTGACCGACGCCCCGGTCGACTATCAGGACTACGCAAGCGAGGCCGAGGAGCTGGCCGATCTGACGGCAGACAACCGCATCGCGGAGCTCGCCACCACTGACAACAAGATGCTCGCCGAGGTTTTCGCCGACATCGACACCGGCGAGATCCCGTTCATGCTCAGCGGCTACACCGAGGACGAGTATGGCGATCTCGTCACCGCTCTATCTGAGGCCCTGCACGATGACGGGGCAGAACAAGAGGACGGAGACACCGAACCCGAAATGCCGCCAGAGGAACCGTTTACTGAACCCGGCGATCTCTGGCTACTGGGTAGCCATCGGCTTTACTGCGGCGACAGTCTGAAGATAGCTGACGTTCAGAAGGCAACCGACGGGCAACGCGCCGACCTCGTATTCACTGATCCACCATACGGCATGGGAAAAGAGAGCGACGGCGTCCAGAACGACAACCAGAGCCAGAACGATCTCCTCGAGTTCAACAAGAAGTGGATCGCGCTCAGCTTCTCGATCCTGAAGGAAAACGGGAGCTGGTACTGCTGGGGCATTGACGAGCCGCTCATGGATATTTACGCCTTTATCCTTCGACCGATGATCGCAGCGAACCAGATCACATTCAGAAACTACATCACATGGGCGAAGCACTCAGCCTTCGGCGTCAACAGTGAGCTCATGCGGAGCTACCCACGGGAAACCGAGAAATGCCTCTTTGTCATGTGCGGCGTCGAAGGCTTCAACAATAACAAAGACCATTTCAATGACGCATACGAGGCGATCCTCGATTACATGATCGGAGAGGCTCAGAAAGTCGGTCTCAAGGCCAAGCAACTCACGGAGATCACAGGCGTTCAAATGTGGGGGCACTGGTTTAGCAAATCGCAGTTCACGCCAATACCGGAGTGGCACTACAAAAAGCTCCAGCAGGCATTTAAGGGCCGAGCCTTCAGCCTGCCACACGATCAAGTGATGAAGCTGCGCAATAAGCCGTCCGAGGCATACCAGAACATGAAGGCAGAAGCGATGGAGCTGCGCGCCTTCTTCGACAACACCCACAACGACAGCGACGAGCACGACATAATGACCGATGTGTGGCGTTTCCCGATCACAAACACAGCGGAAAGAGACGACGCAGGCGGCCACGCAACACCAAAGCCGATCGCGCTGTGCGAGCGGGCCATTCTGAGCAGCAGCCGGCCGGGCGAGCTCGTGGTCGACTTCTTCGGCGGCTCAGGCTCGACGCTCATAGCCTGCGAGAACACCGGGCGAACCTGCGCCATGATCGAGCTCGAACCGAAATGGTGCGACGTGATCGTGCGGCGCTACATCAAAACCACTGGAGACAATAACGTGCGCTGCGTCCGTCAAGGCCGAGAGCTACCGCGCGAGGAGATCGCCGCGATCTTCGAGCCTGACGAGGAAGGAGGTGAGCAGGAGTGACGCCCTGACATAATGAGCGAGAAGCCGATCACACAGCGGATCAAGGACAGGCTCGCGGCCTACACCGCCATGCTGAGGGACATCGACAACCAGCTCGAACGCCTCGACCGCATGGAGATGACGATGGCCTCACCGCCCGGCCCTGATCTGACAGGTATGCCACGCGGATCCGGCACACCATCCGACCGCACCGGCATGATGGTGGAGCGGAAAATGGAGCTCGAGGAACAGATCGACCGGCTCAAGGCTGAGGAGAAGCAGGAGCGCAACGCCATCGAGGGCCTGATCCTCCAGCTCTCCGACCCCGACGAGCGCGCCGTCATTCAGCTGCGCTACTTCGACCGGGCTGACTGGGAGAGCACCTGCGGCGTCCTGTTCGGTGATCGGCGGGACTACGTCGACAGAGTGGACGCCTACCAGAACAGGACATACAAGATCCACGGCCGCGCCCTGCTCAACCTCGCCGCCGTGCTGGACGAGCTGGAGCCCCTGCCTGATCTGCGGCAGTAAAACGCAGTAAAAGGAACAAAAGGGAAGTAAAAGGAATTGAAAAGCAGTAGCGACCCGTGCTATTCTATATCCTGCAAAAGACCGCCGGACACACGGGCAACGCCGTGACAATTCCGAGCGGCTGACCAGAGGAAAACCAAATAACAACCGACGGCAAGAGGCCGACGGGCGAACCAACGCCCGCCGGTCTCTTTTTGCGTATAGGAAGGAGGCGACGGCCATGCCGCAGAACAGCATCTCGGCGCAGCTCAGCAACCTGCAACAGCTCGTCGCTGACCTCGAGGCAATCGAGAACGGCGGCAAGAAGGCCATCAGCAACACCATCAAGGACGTCAAGGCCAGAGCCCCGGGCTGGATCGCTCAGGAGGTCACGGCCGTCTACAACATCAAGAAGTCGGAGATCACGCCCTCGGGCAGCGGAAAGCCGAAGAAGATGGCCGGCAGCATCCAGATCACCGGCGAGACCATCGAGGAGCTCGCCATCACCTACAAGGGCAGGCTCCTGACCCCTGTGCATTTCGGCATGACACCGAAGGCCCCGCCCCGCGGCAAGAGCTACACGCTGAAGGCGTCGGTGCTCAAGGGACAGAAGAAGGTAATCGGCCGCTATCTGAACACCCGTACCCCGGGCGGCCCGTTCTCGCAGCGATCGCACAATATTCTCATGGGGACAGGCAACACCAAGAGCGACGGCACGAGCTGGATCCCATTCCAGCGAATGAGCAAGACCCGCACCGACATCAAGAAGCTGACCACCATCTCGGTGCCGCAGATGATAACCAGCGACCGCACCAACGAGGCCATCATGCTCCGGCTCAACACAGAGACCAGCAAGCGCCTCGAGCACCACATGAAGCGAGCCCTCGGCCTCTAAGCCAGAGCCCACCAGAACGCCGCACAGCGCGTCCACAGCCGCACCCGACACCGAGTCCGGCCCACACCGCCAGACGCGCACAGAGCGCGCCACAGCGCCGCGCAGACGCCTCCACGGCCGCACGCAGCGCCGCAAGGTACTGTGACGGGCCCCTCTGGCCTGCGGTGCTGGCGAGCCCAAAAAACGCGCAGCCGGGAAAAATTTTTTTCAGGCCGTTTCGTTTCGTCCGAGCGGCCGCTGACCTTTTTCGTGAGGTCACGAAAATGATGGACGCGGCAGAAAGGAGGGAACGCCGTGCCGAACCAACCCAACACCAAACTCGTCGACAGCAAGACCATCGCGGCCCTGTTCGACATGACGCCCCGCCGAGTTCAGCAGCTCACCAAGGAGGGCGTCGTCACCGCAGTCAAGGAAGGCAACGCCAACCGCTATGACCTGCTGCCGACGATCCAGAGGTACATCCGATACCTGACAGCCAAGGCCAACGGCCGGGAGCCGTCAAAGAAGGACAGCGAGATCGAGGGCCGCCGTCTGGAGGCCGAGGCAGACCTCAAGCGCAGCAAGGCAGACATCGCCGCCCTCCAGCTCAGCGAGCTCGAGGGCACCATGCACCGCAGCGAGGACGTCGAGGCTGTGATGACCGACCTCGTCTACAACATCAGGTCGATGCTCGTGGCCCTGCCGGGCCGTCTGGCCGTCGACGTCACCGGCGCAGCTACACCCGCCGAGGCGTCCGAAATCATCCGCACAGAGGTCTACAAGATCCTGACGGAGCTGGCTGGTTATAAATACGATCCCGAGGTGTACGCCCGGCGCGTGAGGGATCGGGAAGGCTGGAGCGAGCAACTCGCCGATGACGCGGACGACTAAAAAAGCCGCCGCGAAGCTCAATACCGCCATCGCCGGAGCGGTCAAACGCTTCGCCCCGCCTGAGAGCCTGACCGTGGACGAGTGGGCCGACAAGCACCGCCGCCTCTCCCCGGAAAGCTCAGCCGAGGCCGGCCCGTGGCGTACCAAGCGCACCCCGTACCTCGAGGAGCCCATGCGGGCCTTTACGGATCCGAAGGTGCACAAAATAGTCATGGTGGCCGCCTCTCAGGTCGGCAAGTCTGAGCTCGAGCTCAACATCATCGGCTACATCATCGACCAAGACCCCGGCAGCATCCTCTACGTCCACCCGACCATCGATGACGCCCGGAAGTTCAGCCGCCTCCGCGTGGCCCCTATGATCCGCGACAGCAAACCCCTGAAGGCGAAGGTGCACGACGTCAAGGCCAAGGACAGCGGCAACACGATCCTTCAGAAGTCGTTCCCGGGCGGGATGCTCACCCTGACCGGCTCCAACAGTGCCTCGGCTCTGGCCTCCACGCCTGCCCGCTATATCATCGGCGACGAGCGCGACCGCTGGGCAACCAGTGCCGGCACCGAGGGCGACCCGTGGGCGCTGGCCGAAGCACGTCAGGCCACATTCTACAACGCCAAGGCGGTCGAGGTCTCCACCCCGACCATCAAGGGCAACAGCAACATCGAAACGAGTTTTTACCAAGGCACGCAGGAACGCTGGTGCCACCGCTGCCCCGAGTGCGGGGAGTACAGCGAGATCGTGTTCGACAATATCCACTTCGACCCGGAGGCCAAGAGGATCCGCGGGAAAAAGTCGTGGAGCCTCAAGAGCGGCGTCTCGTGGAGCTGCCCGGCCTGCGGCTGCCTGATCCCCGAGGACGTCATGCGAAAGCAGCCGGCCAAGTGGATCGCCGACAACCCGGACGCCTACAAGAAGGGCGTCCGTTCTTTTTGGCTCAATGCCTTCTCGAGCCCGTGGACTCCGTGGGAGAAGATCGTCCTCAAGTTCCTCGACGCCAAGGATGACCCGCAGCGCCTCAAGGTCGTCTACAACACCCTGCTCGGCCAACTGTGGGAAGATCGCGGCGACCTCGAGGACGAGGACACCATGCTCGCCCGCCGTGAGGACTACGGCACCCGCTCGGACGGCACCCCTGTGGAGCTGCCTGACGGCGTGCTCGTGCTGACCTGCGGCGTCGACACTCAGGACAACCGCCTCGAATACGAGGTAGTCGGTCACGGGAAGTACGGCGAGACGTGGGGCGTCGTCAAGGGCTACATCATGGGCCGGCCAGACACCCCGGAGGTCTGGCAGCGACTCGACGACGTGGTCGACCACGTCTACAAGTTCAAAAACGGCCGCGGCCTGAAGATCTCCATCACCTGCGTCGACTCCGGCGGCCACTTCACCCAAGAGGTCTATGAGGCGTGCCGGGCCCGCGTCGGCAAGCGCGTCTTTGCCATCAAGGGCAAGGGCGGCGACGGCATCCCATTCGTCTCGCCCCCGAGCAAGGTGCCGATCCGCGACAACAAGCGGATCACCTGCTGGCTCTACACCATCGGCGTCGACGCCGGCAAGGCGACGATCATGGCTAATCTGAAGGTGCAGGAGCCCGGGCCAAAATACTGCCATTTCAACCGGCACCCCGACGCCGGTTATGACCTCAATTTCTTCAACGGGCTCCTCTCCGAGAAACTGGTGCTCACGCACACGCGCCGCGGCGACCGCTGGGCGTGGGAGAAGCTGCCCGGGCACAACCGCAACGAGGCCCTCGACTGCCGAGACTACGCCAACGCCGGCCTCAAGATCATCAACCCCGACATGGACGCCATCGAGCGCCGCCTGCAAGGGCTGGAGGAAAAACCGAAGGCCCCGCAGCAGCGACGGCAGCGGCAACGGCACAACCGGGCCGACGCCTTCGACGACTGGTAAGGAGGACAGACCACAATGAGAAAGACCCGCGAACAAATCGAGTACCAGCTCTCCATCAAGAGGAACCGGCTGGAGCTCTACCTGAAGCGAGAGGCCGAGATGCTGGACGGAGGCGTCCAGAGCTACGGCATCGGCTCGCGCAATCTGGCCCGCTACAACACCGACCTCGGATCCATCCGGGCCGCCATCAAACAGCTCGAGGCAGACATCGAAGCCCTCGAGGCCGCACTGAACGGCGAGAAGCCGCGAAAAGCTGTGGGAGTAGTGCCCCGAGACTGGTGAAAGAAGCCCCGAAAGGGGCTTTTTTCATAGGTCGACGCCGGGAGTTTTCGCTCCTTTTCTCCCGACTCGGCCATCTTCACCATGAAGGAGGTGAGCACCATCAGCAAAAGAAAAAGCAGAAGCCGCCCACAGAACAGGCGGCAGCAGCCGCGCCCTGTGAATAAGGGCTACGGCGACGCCGGCGCGAGCTGGCACAAGAAGGCGACCAAGGGCTTCAGAGCTATGAGCGGCAGCCCGAAGGAGGACATCGACGCCAACAACTACACCCTGCGGCAGCGTGCCCGGATGCTTTACATGGCGGCCCCGATCGCCACCTCTGCCATCCGCACCAACCGCACCAACGTCGTCGGCATCGGCCTCCAGCTCAAGAGCCGGATCGACCGCGAGGCGCTCGGCATGACGCAGGAGGCCGCTGACGCATGGCAGGCTCAGGCCGAGCGTGAGTTCGCTCTCTGGTCTGAGAACAAAAGGGCGTGCGACGCCACCGGCGTCAACAACTTCGCAGCCATGCAGCAGCTCGCACTCTCCTCGTGGCTGGTCAGCGGCGACGTGTTCGCCGTCGTGAAGCAGTACGAGCCGACGCCGCTCACGCCCTACTCGCTACGCCTGCACCTGATCGAGGCCGACCGAGTCGCCACGCCAACGACCTCCGGCATCATCACCCCGATGCTGCTGACCACCGGCAAGGCGGCCAACGGCAACACCATCTACGACGGCGTCGAGGTGAACGACGACGGCCAGATCGAGGCGTACCACATCCGCAGCACCTATCCCTTCGAGCTCGGCAGCACGACGACGACGTGGGCCCGTGTTCAGGCATACGGCGAGCGGACTGGCCTGCCGAACATCCTGCACGTCATGGAGAGCGAGCGCCCGGATCAATACCGCGGCGTCAGCTATCTCGCGCAGGTCATCGAGCCCCTGCTCCAGCTTCGCCGCTACACCGAGAGCGAGCTGACTGCGGCGGTCGTCGAGTCGTTTTTCACGGCCTTCATCAAGACCGAGGCGGGCGCCGGCGACAACCCGTTCAACGAGGTCGGGAGCAGCCTGCCGGAGGTGAGCCGAGATCCTAATGAGTACGAGATGGGCCCCGGCCAGATCAACATCATGGAGCCCGGAGAGGACGTGACCTTTGCAGACCCCAAGCGGCCGGCCAGTGGCTTCAACACATTCCTGCGCGCCATCTGCGAACAGGTGGGCGCGGCACTCGAGATCCCGGCCGACCTTCTGCTCAAGAGCTTCAACAGCTCGTACAGCGCCAGCCGCGCCGCCCTGATGGAGGCGTGGAAGGCGTTCCGCATGAGGCGCAAGTGGTTTGTCGATGACTTCTGCACGCCGGTATATGAGATCTGGCTCTCTGAAGCCGTCGCCCGCGGCCGCATCAGCGCCCCGGGCTTCTTCGCAGACCCGGCGATCCGCGCCGCATACCTCGGCGCCGAGTGGATCGGCCCCTCTCAGGGACAGCTCGACCCGACGAAGGAGATCACGGCCGAGATCCTCGCCATCGGCGAAGGCATCACGACCAGAGAACAGGCGACCATCCGACTCAACGGCGGTCAGTGGGACGCCAACGTCGACCAGCTCGCTCGGGAAAACGAGAAGCTGCGCGCAGCGCAGGGGCAGGTCGACCAGAGCACAGCGGCCAGCGGCACGATCTCCGCAGCTCTGCGGGAGGCGATCGTCGCCGAGGCCATCAAAAGCATCAAGGAAGGAGACAAGCATGAGAACGCATAACACTCCCCGGCTCTGCGCCGGGCCTCAGACTGCGGGCACGCCGATCAAGTTCTGGAACGTCGCCAGCATCGGCGACGACGAGGGCGAGATCACCCTCTACGGCGACGTCGTGAGCCGTCAGCCTGTGGACTGGTGGACGGGCGAGCCCGAGCCCGGCCTCTACATCGCGCCCGAGAGCTTCATGGAGGATCTCGCGGCCGTCAAGGGCAAGAGTAATATCACCATTAAGATCAATAGCTGCGGCGGCGACCTCTACACCGGCATCGCCATCCACAACGCCATCAAGGGCCTGACCGGCCACAAGGTCGTCGTCGTGGAAGGCATCGCGGCCAGCGCGGCCAGTGTCATCGCCTGCGCAGGTGACGAGGTGCAGGTCTATCCCGGCAGCATGGTGATGATCCACGGCGTCGCCGGGCTGCTCTATGACTACTACACCCTCGCAGACCTGAAGAAGCTCCAGAAGGACTTCGACGCGAGCGAGCGGGCCATCGCGGAGATCTACCACGCCAAGACCGGCCTCGAGGTCGACCAGCTCCGCAGCATGATGACCCGCGAGACGTGGATGGTCGGGCAGGAGGCCATTGACAACGGCTTTGCCGACACCCTGCTCACAGACGAAGGCCCCGACGTCACCCTGAGCGCCGACAAGAAGGTGCTCCTCGTCGCCGGCATCCGGCACGACGTCAAGGGCTTCAGACACATCCCGGGGACGATCCCCATCGACAACAGCATCCACGCCGCCCCTGCGGCTGGAAATAAACACGCGGCCGCCAAGAACGACGGCCCCAAGAAGGAGGACAACAAGACCATGACCCTCGAAGAAATGAGAGCACAGCACCCCGACGTCGTGGCTCAGAGCGAGCAGCAGGCGGCCGAAACTGCCAGAACGCAGGAACGCGCCCGCATCGAGGCCATCGACAGCATTGCCGCAAGTGTGGGCGACGCGCAGCTCGTCAGGGACGCCAAGTACGGCGAGACCCCCTGCACCGCTGAGCAGCTCGCGCTCAAGGCTATGCAGAAGCAGGCGGCCCTCGGTGCCAAGCACCTGAAGGACGCCAAGGCTGACAACGACGAGTCCGGCGCTGCCGGCGTCGGCGCTGCCCCTAACGGCGGCGAGGAAGGCAGCGAAAACGACGACAAGGCAAAGGTGGACGCCATCGTCGGCCTCTACAACTCCACCAAGTCTCAGAACGGAGGTAAGAAGTAATGAGCAAGAGACTGGACGAAAACCTCGGCAGCGTCGGCTATGACGGCCTGATCGTTGCCAACGAGCCCGTCGCTGACGTGTTCACCGTGACCATCCGCAAGGAGGCCACCGCCGCAGCCACCTATAAGCGCGGCACCGTGCTGGCCCTGTCTGCCGGCACCACCGGCGACGGCAAGCTGGTGATCCTCGGCTCCACCGCGACCACCAACGAAACCCTGACCGCCAACTGCATCCTCGCCGAGGACGTGGAAGTCGGCACCACCGCGGACGTGACCGTGCTGGCCTACCGCACCGGCCACTTCGCCCGCAACAAGCTGGCCGTCGCAAGCGGCTACACCCTGAAGGCGACCGACGAGGAGGAGCTGCGCAAGGCCGGCATCCTGCTCTCCGACGCCATCGAATACTAAGAGAAGGAGGACAACAAAATGCCTTTTAACTTCTACGACACCCACACGCTGCTCATGGCCGTGCAGCAGCTCACCCCTGCTGCGACCTTCCTGCGTGACCGCTACTTCCCCACCAACGACGCGAGCGACATCTTCGCCACCGACGACGTGCTCGTCGAGTTCCGTGACGGCAGCAAGAAGCTGGCGCCCTTCGTGGCCCCTCGCAAGGGCGGCGTCACCGTCCTGCGCGCCGGCTACAATATGGAGCGCTACACCCCGCCCTTCGTGGCTCCCCGTCGCGTCCTGACCCTCGACGAGCTGCGCAAGCGTGGCTTCGGCGAGGCTCTCTACTCTCAGCTCACCCCTGAGCAGCGCCAGCAGACCCTCATCCTGCGTGACGCTGACGAGCTGGGCGAGCTCATCACCAACCGCGAAGAAGCAATGGCCGCCGAGACCATGCTGACCAACGGCTGCGTGATGAAGCACATCGCCGACGACGTCGACAAGGCCGACGAGATGGAGATCCGTTTCTACTCCGAGGCCAGCAACCCCGCGACCTACACCCCGACGGCCAAGTGGGACGCCACCGGCGGCAAGATCCTGAAGGATCTGGAGGCCATGATCCGTATGCTGACCAAGCGCGGCCTCCGCGCTTCTGATCTGGTCTGCTCCCCGGACGTGGCTGACACCATCATCAACGACGCAGCCGTGCAGAAGCTCCTCGACAACCGCCGCATCGAGATCGGAAACGTGGAGCCTGAGCTGCTGCCTGACGGCGCCGCCATCGTGGCCCGCCTGAACGTCCTCGGCCGCATCATCAGCGTCATCTCCTACGACCTGACCTACACCGACGACGAGGGCAACGACAAGCTCTACATCCCGTCCGGCAAGTGCGTCCTCACCGCTCCCGGCGCTGGCCGCACCGCCTACGGCGCCGTCTCTCAGGTCGAGCAGAGCGACGGCGAGTTCCACACCTACGCCGGCCGCCGCGTGCCGAAGTATGTGAGCAGCGCCGAAGGCAACAGCCGCACGCTGACCATCTCCAGCCGCCCGCTGATGATCCCCAACAACAAGAACCCGTTCATCGTTGCGGACGTCCTGACGGACTGAGCGCAGCAGAAAGGAGCAGAGCATGATTCAGATCATCAAGGGCACCTTCGGCTACTATAACGGCCGCAAGGTGATCCCCATCACTGAAGCAGACGGCCCTCAGAAGTTCGACGACGAGCTGGAGGCCCGTCTGGTGAAGGAAGGCGTCGCCAAGTACATCGGCGAGCTGGGCGAGACTGCCGAGCAGCCCGCACCCGCTCCCGGCGACGACGCCGACGAGCCTGCCAGCACCAACACCGCGGCCGACGAGGCCCCTGAGTACAACGAGGACATGAAGCTCGACGAGCTGAAGGAAGTGGCCACGCGCTATGGCGTGGACGCCTCTGCTATGCGCAAGAAGGCCGACGTCATTGCTGCCATCGAGGCCACCAAGGCCGAGCAGCCTGATGACGGCGCCGACGACGAGGAGCCCCCTCAGATCGGCGCCGCCGATCCCGTCTGATGGCCTTCAGCTTCAAGGCGATGGTCGAGGCTGACCGTCGGCGCACGTTTCTCAATCTCGACGAGTTCGGTGAGAAGCACACCGTCGAAGGCAGAGCCATCGCCGCCGTGCTGGACGACAACGCCCTGAAGGAACGTCAAGGGGGGCAAGAGCTGAGCGTCGCGGAGTCCTCTCTGCTGCTTTACGCGGCGGTCGAGGATCTGCCCGCTCGGCGCCCGGCGGGCGAAGGGCTCAACGTCGACGGCCGCGAGTACATCGTCAACGACTGGAGCGAGGACATGGGGATCGCCACCGTGGCCCTCGGTCAGACTGTCACCATGTAGGAGGTGCCCCATGTCCATCGTCAACAGCATCGAAACCGTCCGGGACTGGCTGACCGCCGAGGTCTGCCCTCTGGTCAAGCTGAAGCTCCCCGACGACAACGCAACGGACGCCTCCTACCCATACAAGCTGGTAAACCCGGCCGCGTTCTCGCTTTTCGTACCATCGAAGGACAGGACGCCCCCGAACATCGCCGCGCCGATCCCGTCGGTCTGCGTGCAGATCGTTCAGGGCGACGACGACCTGCTCCAGAGTGCCCGAGGCATCAAGATCCGGCTCTGCTTCTCAGCGTGGGATCCCGGCTACCACGGGCCCGACATCTTCAAGCCGAAGGGCGACGGCAGCGGCACCTACATCCAGCAATACAACGAGGCGGCGGCCTCCTACTTCGTGAAGAACGGAGAGGGCTGGCGTGACGCATGGAATTTTGTGGACACAGCCCTCCGGCTGATTGAAAATGCCGAGTACCTCGGCGACCTCCGCGTCATCAAGGAGAAGGGCATCACCTTCGGCCCCGTCGCAGAGCAAGACGCCGTCCCCGACTTCTACCCGTACTGGTTTGCATGGGCTGAGTTCTCCGTCGAGGAGACCCTGACCCGCAACCCGAAAAGCTACCAACACCTGCTTTAAGGGCAGCCGCTCGGCTGCTCTAATTTCATGCAAAGGAGGATAAGCAGATGGCAAACGAATACCTCTACGGCGCCTACGGCCACATCGGCGAGACCGTGGCACAGAGCGCCGTGCAGGCGGGCACCACGCCGGTCTATATCGGCACGGCACCCGTCAACCTCGTGCGCGACTTCGGCAAGGCCGGCATCATCAACGCGCCGATCAAGATCACCAGTCTGGTCGACGCTCAGAAGAAGATCGGCTACTCGTCCGACTGGGGCACCTTTACCCTGTGCGAGGCCGTGTACGCGCATTTCAACAACACCCTCGGGAACATCGGCCCGATCTACGTCATCAATGTGCTCGACCCCTCCGCGGGCAAGCACCGCAAGGAGACGGTCACTACCAAGACCCTCACCTTCACCGGCGGCCGCGCCGAGTTCGCCAGCGACAAGATCATCCTCGACACCCTGACCATCGCAAAGAATGACAGCGGCAACTACGTCGAGGGCACCGACTACGCTGTGGACTATAACTTCACCAAGGGCACGGTCATCATCACCAGCCTGAAGGACGACGCGCAGCTCGCCGGCAGCCTGACGGCCAGCTTCAGCGAGGTGGACGACTCTGAGATCGCAGACAGCGACATCATCGGCGGCGTCACCTCCTCCGGCGAGTACAGCGGCCTGAGCGCGATCGCGCTGCTCTATCCCGAGCAGTTCGCGGTCTGCAATCTGATCGCGGCCCCCGGCTGGAGTCACAGCCCTGCCGTCTACAACGCCATGCTGACGACCTGCAAGAAGATCAACGGCCACTGGGACGCCTTCGTCGTGGCCGACCTGCCCCTCGTGGACAGTACCGCGCAGGCGGTCGACACGATCACCAAGGCGATCGCATGGAAGAAGGCCAACGCCTTCACCGGCGAGCGTTCTAAGGTCTACTGGCCGCAGGCTGTGGACAACCTCGGCAACGTGTTCCACCTGAGCACGCTGGCCGTGGTCGAGCTCATGCGCGCCGACTTCAGCCACAACAGCGTCCCGATGGAGACCTGCGGCAACAAGGCGATCCCCGTCATCAAGCAGTATTTCGGCGCCAACGCGAAAAACCGCGGCTTCGACCAGCAGAGCGGCAAGGAGCTGACGCAGAACGGCATCAGCACCGCCGTGGCATGGGGAGGCGAATGGGTACTGTGGGGCGACCATACGGCTGCCTACACCTACGGCGCAGACGTGGATCCACGCGCGATCTTCGACGTCTCCATGCGGATGCTCATGCACATCACCAACGACTTCCAGCGCGAGTGGAGCCCGGAGATCGACGAGCCCATGACCCGCGCACTGAAGGATCGCATCATCAACCGCGAGCAGGAGAAGCTCGACGGCTATGTCAGCATGGGCGCGCTGCTCGGATCCCCTGTGATCCTGTTCCTCGAGAGCGAGAACAGCACCACCGACGTGATGAATGGCGACTTCCGCTGGGACATCGCCGTCACCCCGACCCCGCCCCTCAAGTCTGCGAGCGTCTACGTCGCCTACACCGACGCGGGCTTCTCCGTCTACTACGAAGGAGGTGACGAGTAATGGCAAACCTGTGGCTCGACCTGAAGGGCCCCATCCTCGCCGATACCGTCTATGTGGACGGCGTTCTCGCCGCCAAGGACGTGACCATCGCCCTGCCTCCCGTCAACCTTGTGACGGCTGACTTCAAGGCGATGGGAACCTACACGGCGCCGCTGCCCGGCCAGATCGAGGCGATGGAGGCATCCATCACCAAGATCGGCATTGACCTCGGCCTGCGCAGCCTCGTCAAGCTGACGAGCAAGACCATCGAGATCCGCTGGGCGCAGGACGTCAAGCTCTCCGACGGCTCCACCAAGACCGAAGGCTGCAAGGCGTTCCTCCGCTGCGTCTCCAAGGGCATCCCCGGCCTGAGCGTGGATCCCGGCAACGCCAGCGAGAACGAGATCGCGCTGGCCGTCAGCCGCTACCAGCTTTTCGTCGCTGGCAACGAATACTGGCTGATCGACCAGCTCAACACCATCATGCGCGTCGGCGGCGTCGACTACGCCAAGGACATCCGCAGCGTCCTGTAACAAGAAGGGCGTCGCCTCCGTGGCGGCGCCCTCTATTTATCGAAAGGAGACACACATGGAAAAGCTGACACTCCAGAACCCCATCACCATCAACGGCAAAAAGGTCAAGACTCTGACCTATGACACCGACGCGATCACCGTGGGAATGTTTGCCGATGCTGAGGCTCGCAAGCTCCGCGCGACCTCCAACAAGGGCGGCGGCAGCGCCGGCGCCTGCGAGCTCGACTACTCCCTGCACGCCTATCTCGCCATGATGGCGATCGTCGCCGTCAACAGCGACATCGACGTCAGCGACCTCGAGCGCATCAGCGGCCCCGACGTCATGGAGCTTATGAGGATCGGCCGAAATTTTACTACGGCGAGGTCGGCGGCACAATCCGAGGAAAGCGGCTCGGAGAGCTCGTCCGAGACTACTCTCGAGCCTTCCACACCTCAGTCGGCGAGCTCCGACGGGAACGCCTGACCGACTTCCTGATGGAATACTACGAGGCAGCCGAGGAGGCCAAGCGGCAACGCGACAAGGCCGCCTCAATGCCCCGGAATAACTTCAGGAAATACAGAAGGAGGTGACACTGATGGCAGGCAAAAACAAGATCATGCAGGCCGTCGTCAGCTTCGCCGGCACCATCGACCCCTCCCTCGGGAAGGCGATGGACAACGTCGCGGGACACCTCGACAAAGTAAACTGGAAGGCCGTTGCCGTCGGTGCTGCCGTGGGCGGCATCGCTGTGGCAACGGGCAAGGCGGTCGTCGAGGCCGGGAAGTATCTGGCAGAGCTGGGCGACGACTACAACAAAGCCATGAACCAGCTCTCTGCATCTACCGGCGCCACCGGCGACGAGCTGGACGCGCTGGGTGAGAGCGTAAAAAACATCTACGCGCAGAACCTCGGCGAGGACTTCAACGACGTGGCCGAAGGGCTGGCCGCTACGCAGAAAGCGAGCGATCTGGCAGGTGAAGCACTGGAGCAGGCCACCGCGGCCGGCTTCGTGCTGCGTGACACCTTCGACTACGACATCAGTGAAAGCGCCAGAGCCGCCTCGGCTCTGATGAAAAACTTCAACATCAGCGCCGAAGAAGCCTACGGCCTAATCGCCACCGGCGCACAGAACGGCGCAGACAAAAACGGCGACCTGCTCGACACCCTGAACGAATACTCGGCGCAGTTTGCGGCCCTCGGCCTGAGCGCCGACCAGTTCATGGGCTCCCTCGTGGAAGGCGCTGACGCCGGCCTGTTCAGCATCGACAAAGTGGCCGACGCCGTCAAGGAGTTCAACATCAGAGCGAAAGACGGCAGCGACAGCAGCGCCGAAGCCTTCAAGGGCCTCGGCCTCAACTCCGACAAAATGTTCGCGGCCTTTGCAGCCGGCGGCGAGACCGCGCAGGCTGCATTTTTCGACACCGTCGAGGCTCTGAACAAGCTCGAGGATCCTCTCAAGCGCAACGAGATCGGCGTCGCACTGTTTGGCTCGCAGTTCGAGGATCTGGAGGCGGGCATCCTGCCCGTGCTCGGGGACATCGAGACCGCAGCCTATGACGGCGCCGCTGCACTCCAGCAGATCAACGACGTCAAGTACAACGACCTCGGCTCTGCCTTCGAGGCGGTCAAGAGGTCGGCCGAAGTGGCTCTGCTGCCTATGGCGTCGATGATCGCCAACACACTGACATCGCTGGCCCCGATCCTGACCGACACCTTCGAGGAAATCAGCCCGGTCATCACCGACACGCTCAACGCTTGTATGCCGTTTGTGCAGGACTTCCTCGTCGGCATGGGCGACACCCTGAAGAAGGTCATGCCGATGGTCACGGAGCTGGCTGCGGGCATCCTGCCACTACTGGCTCAGCTCGTGGGCTCGTTCCTGCCGCCTCTGCTCGACCTCGCACAGCAGCTACTCCCGCCGCTCATGCAGATCGTTCAGGCTATTCTACCGCCGATCGCCAGCATCCTTGCCACCGTGCTCCCGATGCTGACGCAGATCATCTCGACCGTGCTGCCTGTGCTGGCGAACCTGATCGCCGCGCTGCTGCCGGTCATCACCCCGCTGCTGGAGGTTGCCCTGCAAATCGTCAACAGCGTCATCATGCCGCTGCTGCCTCCGCTGATGCAACTGATCGAGGCCCTGCTGCCCCCGGTCGTGAGCCTGCTCAATGCGATCATGCCGCTCCTCTCGCCCCTGCTGGCTATTCTGGAGCCCATCGCAAGCGTGCTCGGCACGATCGTCGGCTGGGTATCGAAGATTGTCAGCTTCGGCTCCGGCGTCATCAGCAAGATCGCGGGCCTGTTTGGAGGTGGAGGCGGCGGCAGCGCCGACGTTTCCGGCTATGCGACCGGCGGCTTCACGAGTGGCCCGTCCATCGCGGGCGAGGATCCGCGCTATCCGACCGAGGCGGTCATCAGTTTCAACCCTGCGTACCGCTCGCAAAACCTGTCCTACTGGGCCGAGGCTGGCCGGATGCTGGGCGCATCCAGCGAGGCCGACTACGAGCCCATCAGCAGCGGATCGGGCACGGCTGTGGTCTATGACCTGAGCGGCCTGTCCTTCTCACCTCAGATCAAGGTCGAGGGCGACACCGACGAGGACGCCCTGATCCGAAAGCTCCGCGACCTCGAGCCAGAGTTCATCGACTTCATCCTCGAGGCACTCAGCAGAAGGGAGGGCGGTGCCTATGTCACAGCAGACAGTCGGCTTTATTGATTATGTGGCGCAGGGCGGCGACACCTTCGACAGCATCGCGCTCGTCGCCTATAACGAGGAGCGCATGGCGAGCACCATCATCGAGGCCAACCCCGACCTCAGCGACGTGCTGATCTTCGAGGGCGGCGAGGCTGTGCGGATCCCGATCGTCGAGACTGTGGAGACGCCGGAGACCCTGCCGCCGTGGAGGAGGTGACGCCGTGAAGATCTTATACGAAGGCGTCGACATCTACCCGGACGTCAGCGTCCACCGCTGCTATCACGATATGTACGCCGAAAAGCAGAGCGACGAGCTGCTGCTCAAGCTCAACGACACCCGCGAGCTGTGGGACTCGTGGAACCCCAAGAAGGGCGACACCATCGCCATCGAGGACGGCGCTGCCAAGACGGGCAAAATGTTCGTCGAGAGCGTCGTCCCCGAGTCCGGCATCATCACCCTGCGGGCCTATTCCGTCCCGCAGTCTGCGAAGGATAAGCGGAGCAAATCGTGGGAAAAGGTCAAGTTCCTGCAACTGGCTCAGGAGATCGCCGGCCGCCACGGCCTGACGCTCGAGACCTACGGGATCACCGACCAGACCTACGACTACGTCGAGCAGAACAACCTCGCAGACTTCGCATTTTTTCAAAACCGCTGCACCCTCGAGGGCGCGGCGTTTCTGGTGTATGACGGCAAGCTGGTCGTCTACGACGAGGCGTACATGGAAAGCCAGCAGCCCGTCGACACCATCACCATCACCCCGGCCAATGACTTCGAGTACCGCGACGAGGGCGCCAACGCCTACGGCTCGGCCGAAGCCGTCAACGGCGGTCTGACCGGCACCTTCGCAGCCCCGAACGGCGGCGACAAGGTGCTGCGCCGGATCCTACCCTTCCGCATGACTGACCAGAGCGAGGCCGACCGCTTCGCCAAGGGCCTCCTCCGGGACGCCAACAAAAACGCGACCGTCGGCACCCTCTGGACGGGCTCGCTGCTGCGAGACTATGCGGCGGGCTCTGTGGTCACGCTGGCGACCGAGGGCGTTAAGTCGTGGGACGGCACGGCCTTCATCAGCCGGATCCGGCACGACTACGTCAAGACGCGGAGCAAGCTATACCTCCGCAAGCCACTGGAGGGATATTGATGAACAGCAACAACCAAATGATCCAGAAGGGCAAGATCTCCAGCGTGGAGGGAAAGGCCGACAGGAACGGCGACAAAACCACGGCCAGAGTGCTCCCGAGCACCGCCGACAGCATGGTCACACGACCGCTGACGATCCCGTGGTATCTGCGCGGAGAGATGGGAAACCTGACCCCCGGCACAGAAGTCGCCTATGCTATGTTCGAGGACGGCACCGGCATCATCCTCTCCCGCATGGACGGAGAGTGGGACGGTATCGTCCCGGGCGACATCACCGTCAAGAAGGGCGCGCTCACGATGCAGGACAAGGGCATCAGCGTCCCGTCGGCAGACGTGACCGCCACGGGCATCAGCCTGACCGGCCACACCCACACCGACAGCATGGGAGGCGGCACTTCTGGCCCGCAGTAAGGAGGGATAGACATGGCCGTCATGGCATCATGGAACGGCAAGACGTGGGGCGTCTCCAGCCAGAGGATCGCCGCCCTGAATGGCGTCTCATCCAGCGTCGAGCTCGACACGGAAAACAGCGACGACAAGGCCGGATCCCCGGCCACCAAGACCAAGGCGCTCAAGCTGCAAAGCATGAGCTTCGACTTCGATCTGGCGTCTGCTGTGGGCGGCGACGCCCGGGGAGAGTTCGAGTCGTGGACGTCGCTGGTCGGGCAGTACGCCCCCTTCTATCTGGCCGGCCGGCGCTTCGGCCCGGCCAATCTTCAGCTCACCGGCGTCAGCCTCTCAGACACCACACTCGACAACCTCGGCCGGATCCTGAAGGGCAAGATCACGATCAACCTGACGGAATACGCCGAGGAGGCCAGCAGCAAGAAGGCCGGCGCAGGCGGATCGAGCAAAAGCTCGTCCGCGGCCGGCGTCTCGTCCTCTGGCGGCGTCGGCCGGCGTCTGAGCGCCGTCACCGTCGGAGCATCCAGCAGCGACAAAGCTGCGAAGAAACCCAACAACGCACAGCTCAAGTAAAGCGAGGTGATCCCATGAAAGCATCCGGCAACGGAGCGCCCGAGATCTGTGTGCAGAACCTCCTCAAGACCATCCGCGGGGAGGTGCCCTATGAGCGCATCAAGGGGATCGACCGCACGCTGATCGACAAGCCGAGCGAAACCGCTGCGACCGATCTGGCCGCCGACGTGGAGTTCCTCGTGGAAACCTACGAGCCCCGCGTGCAGCTCAGTGACTCCGACCTGAAGGCTCTGACCGCTCAGGCCGGCGACTTCGAGCTGCGGGCCAGCATCGACAACATCACATGAAGGAGGTGAACAGCGTGAGCGACGCGACAAACACCTACGGCGAGGACATCAAACTCACCACGACAGACGCGAGCACCCTATACAAGACCATCATCACCGAGCTTGAAAAGGGCGCCGGCGAGCCGCTCTACCCGGGCGACGAGCGCCGGATCTTCGGCGAGGCTCTCGTGCCCGTGTTCGTTGCCCTCTACAACAGCCTCAACGACGTCGGCCGGCAGACGCTCCTCCGCTATGCGAGGGGCGAGGTGCTGGACGCCATCGGCGAGCGACAGGACGTGAAACGACTGGAAGGCACACCGGCCAAGACGACCATGCGCTTCTCCGTCTCCACGCCGCAGGAGAAAAACATCATCATTCCGAAGTGGACGAAGGTGACGCCGGACAGCGAAAACTATTTTGCAACCGACGAGATCGCTGTGCTGCAAGCTGGCGCCTACTCTGTGGAGGTGCCGACCTCGGCCGTGAGCAACGGCACGAAGTTCAACGGCTACGCAGCCGGCACGATCACCACCCTTGTCGACCTGATCCCCTACATCGAGTCCGTCACCAATCTGACCGAAACGGCCGGAGGCGATGACGGCGAGCCCTACACCACCGAGGGCGACAACCGCCTCCGCGAGCGGATCCGTCTGGCGCCCGCCAAGAGATCCACCGCGGGCCCTGAACAGGCTTACATCTACTGGGTAATGACGGCCGACAGCTCCATCGTGGACGCAAAGGCCGTCAGCGAGAAGGAAACCGTCAGCGAGACCCTCACGGTCTACGACGGCAAAGCCTTCAAGGGCGGCGGCACACTTCTGACCGACACCCTCGTCGTGAAGGCCCACGGGCAGAGCACGGCGGCGGTCAAGGACACGGACTACACCGTCGACTACGCCGACGGCCTGCTGGCCATCACGCTCAAGGGCAGTCTCGCGGCTGCTGAAAGCATCGACATCATCATCACCCGCACGCTGGAGGGCTGCGTCAAGATCGTGCCCCTGCTGGAAGGCGGCGGGATCCCCGACGCTGCCATGCTGGTGAAGGTGCTGGACGTGGTCAACGCCAAGGACATCCGGCCACTCACTGACAAAGTGAGCGCCGTGCCCCCGGAGGTCGAGACCTACGACATCGAGATCGTGTACTACACCACGCCGGAGAGCGAGGCCGAGGTGATCGCCAACGTCGAAGGCACAGGCGGCGCGATCGACCGCTACAACGAGTGGCAAGTCGCAGCCCTCGGCCGGGACATCAACCCCGACCAGCTCCGCAAGCGGATCCTCTCGCCTTCGTGGGGAGAGAACCTGACAGGCGCCTTCCGCGTGGACGTCGTCAAGCCGACCTACAAGGCCCTCGACGACACGCAAGTCGCCAAATTCAGCGGCCACCTGACTGTCAGCCACAAGGTCGAGAGCGAGGTGGTGTAAATGCGGCTCAATGAGACCGAGATGGTCAAGCTGCTGCCTGCGTGGATGCAGGAGGACGGCGGCGACAAGGGCCTCGCCACTGGCTGCGACATCATCAGCCGCGACGCCTATGCACGCCTGAAGCTCCTGAGCAGGTGGGACAAGATCGACCAGCTCAGCGACGCAGAGCTCGACGAAATGGCGTGGGAGCTGAACATCCAGTGGTATGACAGCACCGCGCCCATCGCAGCCAAGCGGGCCGTCATCCGCAACAGCGACCGCGTCTACGCAAAACTCGGCACCCCCTACGCCGTGGAGCAGATCGTGGCCGACTACTTCGGCACCGGCGAGGTCAGGGAGTGGTATCAGTACGGCGGGCAGCCGCATCACTTCAAGGTGCTGAGTGACAACCCGAGCCTCGTCAACAGCAACCTCGACCTGTTCCTGAAGCTGCTGCGGACGGTCAAGCGCCGCAGCTCGTGGCTCGACGCGATCCTGATCTGCCTGACTGGCGAAATGTTCCTCTATTCCGGCATGGCCGTCAGGGATCACACCCAAGAGGTGCACGTCATGGGCAGCGACGAGATCCACATCTACCACGCGGCCGTCGTCCACGACAACAACCGCGAGACCGTCAGCATCGGCACCGACGCGGCGGTCATCTCAGACTAAGGAAAGGAGATAGACATGGCTGCATTTATCAACAACGACATCACCACCGCCGGCCTGATCGTTCTGGCGAAGGGTGTGGCCGGCCAGAAGATCAACTACACCAAGATCGTCCTCGGCGATGGCTACCTCGAGGAGGGCCAGACGCCCCGCACCCTCACCGGCGTGGTCAGCCCGAAGGCGACCGTCGACATCACGAAGCTGAAGATCAACGGTGACGGCACCGTGGCCGTCGGCGGCATCTTCACCAACGGCGACGAGACCGAGGGCTTCTACTACCGCGAGCTCGGCCTTTATGCCGAAGATCCCGATCCCGAGGTCGGCGAGGTGCTGTACTGCTACGGCAACTGCGGCGATCTGGCCGAGTGGATCCCGCCCTCCGGCGGCGCCACCATCGTCGAGAAAACCATCGACATCGTCACCGCGATCGGCACGGCCACCAACGTGACCGCCTACATCCCCGCCGACGCCTACGCCACCAAAGAGGACTACGAGACCTACAAGGCCATCGCCCTCGGCGCACAGGCTACGGCAGAGGAGGCTCTGGCACTCGCCCGGCAGGCCATCGCAATCGCGCAGGCTGCCGAGGCGTCGGTGAATGACCTGAGCAACGCGGTCGGCCAGAACACCAGCAAGATCGCAACGCTGTGGGACGCCGTTTTCAGCGAGATCACGACCAACCCCTTCCAGATCACGTTTGCAGACCTGACGGGCATCACCCTGACGGCCGGCATCTGGAACAGCGGACTCCAGCGCCTCGAGTGCTAAACTACCGGCCAAAGGCCAGAAAGGAGGCCGCCCATGTATAGAGGCACCACACCAACCATCACCATCAACTGTGACATCGACGTCAGCGAGTTCGTGACCATGTGGGTAACATTCCGCACGCAGCAGCTCGCCACCTATGCCCCGCCGAAGCAGGTGGAAGTCACCAAGCACCTCGGGGACGAGGGCGTCGACGCGACCGACAAGGTCGTCACCGTCAGCCTGACGCAAGCCGACACGCTGCTGCTCGGCTCTCTGTCTCCCGACGAGGATCAACAGGTGGAGGTGCAGATCCGCGGCAGGACGGAGGACGGGCGCGCGTTTGCGAGCAACATTATGACCGCCCCGCTCAGCCGGATCCTGAAGGACGGCGTCATCTAAGTGAGCGTCGACTTCAATGCCTCGTTCTCTGGCAGCGCGGAGACCTTCGGGGCGAAGATGACCGAGACGCCTGCCCCCATGACCGCCTCTATGAAGGAGACGGGCGGCGGCAGCGCCTCAAACTACGAAGCCCTGCGCAACAAGCCCAAGATCAACGGGCACGAGCTGATCGGCGACATGACGCCGGCGCAGCTCGGCATCACGGACGACAGGCACCACACCCACAAGCAGGCGCAGGCAGCGAAGGTGTGGACAGTCGCCCACAACCTCGGAAAGCGGCCCGCCGTCACGGTCGTCGACAGCGCCGGCACTGTGGTCATCGGGGAGGTCGACTACCTCGACGACAACACCGTGCGCCTGACCTTCTGCGCAGCCTTTTCCGGGACTGCATACTTCAACTAAGGAGGTAAACCCGTGAAATTCCTGACAAGCATTGATCTCTCACAGAACGAGATCCAAAACGCCATCATGCAGCCGCTCGCTGCACCTCCGGCCAACCCGAAGATCGGCCAGATCTATTTCAACAGCATCGACCTGACGCTGTACCTGTGGACAGGTGAGAAATGGATCCCTGTGCCGACCAAGACCTCGCAGCTCGAGAACGACAGCGGCTTTATCACCTCCGGCGACATCCCCGAGGGCGCAGCAGCGTCCACGACTACGCCGAAGATGAACGGCACCGCCGCCGTCGGCACTGAGATGGCGTTCGCACGCGGCGACCACGTCCACCCCAAGGACACCAGCAAGCTGAACACGGACGGCGACGGCTCCAACGTGACCGTCGCCTTCGAGGCATCGGCCAAGCGTGAGGCGCCCACCTCTGGCGAGAAGCTGAGCGTCCTGCTCGGCAAGGTGCTGAAGTTCTTCAGCGACCTCAAGACCGTGGCCTTCTCCGGCAGCTATAAGGATCTGAGCGACAAGCCGACGATCCCGTCCGCTGCCGCTGACGTCGGCGCGATCCCCGCAACGGAAAAGGGCGCAGCCGGCGGCGTGGCCGAGCTGGACAGCGGCGGCAAGGTGCCGGCCAACCAGCTCCCGAGCTATGTGGACGACGTCGTCGACGCCTACATCCGCACCGGCGCCACGGCCCTCGGTGCCGACTGGCTGAGTAAGACCTCCGGCGGCGCCGCCCTGACACCTGAGTCCGACAAGATCTACGTCATCCTGAGCGAAGGCGAGTACCAGAACAAGACGTACCGCTGGAGCGGGACGACCTACGCCGTCATCGGCAACGACCTCGCCATCGGCGAGACTGCGAGCACCGCCTACCGCGGCGACCGCGGCAAGACGGCATACGACCACAGCCAGAGCGCCCACGCCCCCGCCGACGCCGAGAAGAACGTCCAGAGCGACTGGAACGAGACGGACGGCAATAGTGACGCCTTCATCAAGAACAAGCCTGCGATCCCGAAGGCCGTCACCAAGACCGTCCAGACCCTCAGTGACGCGGCGAGCAAGAGCTTCACCGTCACCGGCTACATCCTCAGCGTGATCCTGATCGACAGCGCCACCAAGGAGCAGGTCATCGGCGACGTCTCTTTCGAGAACGCCACGGCCTCGGCCAACGGCAAAGTCACGGTCACGCTCGCGGCCGCGCCCTCCAACCCGATCCTCGTCATCATCACAAGCATCGCACTGTAAGGAGGCCGGCCTATGAAACACTACGGAGCAGTCGACGACCCGAAGGACATCACGACGAAGGAGTATGTCGACGCGGCTGACAACGCTCTGAAGGTGAAGGTCGACGCCCTGTGGGACTTCGTTTGCACGGACATCACGAGCAACCCCTTCCAGATCACATTCGACGATCTGGAGGGGCTGACCGTGAGATCCGGCATCTGGAACACAGGGCAGCGGAGGCTCGAGTGCTGATGGGAAACTGCTACAACTACACCCCGATCCCACCAGCCGAAGCCTCCTGCATCATCGCGCACCTGTTCGTCGAGCTGGCCCTGCCCTGCTCCTGCTGCAAGCGGGAGGACGGCGTCATCGTCATTCAGGGCAAGACCTACGACGGCAGCAGCGCCCGCGTCACAATCAAAGGCGAGGAGGTGAGATACTACGGCAAGCAACGGACACTCGCGGCCATACGAGCGGGCCAATGTAGGCCGCCCGCCCTTCGGCCGTGACAAACTGCCTGAGATGCAGGTCATCACGGACGCCAAGGAGCTCGAGAAACACACCTACATCAAGACCAGAAACCCGGCCGTTTTCCCGAAGAAGGAGCGGCTCGGTCTGGCGCAGAGGATGATGAACGAGGCCAGCGACCTCGTCGCCGATCTGATGGAGGCCAACGATCTGCTCCTGACGGATCCCGAGGAGCGTGAGCTCAGGTATCGCGCGCAGCGGTCGGCGCTTCGCAACTGCCGAAAGCTGATCCACCACATCGAGCTCGCGCATGAGATCCTCAGCGGCTTCGGCGATGACGCCTTTGCATACTGGGCGAAGATGGCGGCCGGCGTGAAGAACCAGACCGCCAAATGGTACAAAACCGATAAAGAGAGGGCCGCCAAGCTGGACGCACAGAAGCGTCACCAGTGAGGCGGCCCTCGGGGTATGCCTTGTTTTTTCGTGCCGGCTCGGCCAACAACGCCCGCAACGTCAACACCGATGGCACTCTGAACAGGAACAACGCCTACAACGGCAACTACGGCCTGCGCCCCGCTTCGATGGATCGCCCGACTTATTAACCGCCCGGAGACGGACGGCGAACACTGTGCCCCATCATCCAAGGAAGGCATATCCCTCCCGCAGCCGTGGCCGTCTGACCGGCCCGGTCATGGGTAAACACAAGACCGCCGATGCCCCCGGCGGCGCACGCAAAGCGTGGCCGGAGCTATACACGGCGGGGAGACTTTTCAATGGAGAATATCGTAAACAGCACCATCGCGCTCTACAAAGCATACCGCAAAACCCGCTGCGGAAAGCGCGACAACCCGACCGCCATGCGCTACCGCATGGAGGCCATCGAGCGCACCGTCGCCCTCTCTGAGAGGCTCCAGCGGCGCGACTATTCCTTCGGGCCCTACTACCCCTTCAAGGTGTACGAGCCCAAGGAGCGGCTCGTCCTCGCCATCGACTTCGAGGGCAAAGTCGTCCAGCACTCGCTCTGCGACAACGTCCTCGAGCCGGCGTTCTCCCGGCGCTTCATCCGGGACAACTACGCCGGTCAGATCGGCAAAGGCACCCACGACGGCCTCGACCGTCTGGCTGCGGCTATGCGCCACTATTTCTTCAGCCGAAAGGCAGCAGACGAAGCAGCCCGCAAGGCTGCCGGTCTGCCGCCCCGGCCGATGAACGAGTGGGACTACGCCGACGGCTGGGTACTGAAGGGCGATTTTTCAAAGTTCTTTTACACCCTGCTCCATTCCTACTGTTACGAAACGGCCCGCCGGGCCCTGAAGTGGCTGAAGGATCCCGAGCTGATCGACTTCGCTGAGTGGCTGCTGTGGCTCATAATCGACAGCACGCCAGACCCCGGCATCCCGATCGGCAACCAGTCGAGCCAACTGCTCGCGCTGCTCTATCTGGACGCCTTCGACCACTGGCTGAGGGATGACCGCGGCCTCGTATATGGCAGGTACATGGACGACTTCTACATCATCCACAGCGACAAGCTGCTGCTCCGGCAGATACTCAAGGAGATCGAGGCGTACATCAAGCCGCTCGGCCTTCGGCTGAACGGCAAGACGCAGATCCTCCCGCTGAAGAACGGCATCGACTTCCTCGGTTTTCACACCTACCTCACGCAGACCGGCAAGGTCGTGAGGAAAGTGCGAGCCAAGAGCATCGACAACATGAAGCGCAAGATCCGCAAGTTCCGCGGGCTGGTGGACTCCGGCAAGATGACACTCGACAGCGTCGTGCAATCCTACGCGAGCTGGACGGGCCACATCTCACACGGCAACACCTACCACCTGCGGCAGAACATGGACGCCTATTTCTTCAGCTATTTCCCGGAGCTCAAACCATCACCGAAAGGAGACACAACTCATGGCCCAAAAACTGAGCAACCTCGCAAACAAGTCGAAGGTCAAGTTCGGCAGCCTGTACGGCAGCCCGATCGTCTGGATCGTGGCCGATAAGAACCACGCAGGCTACCCCTCCAACAGCGTCACGCTCGTGACCAACCAGATCATCAAGATGCTGTGCTTCGACGCGACAGAACCGAGTAACGGCAACAGCGACCGCCGCAACTACGGCAACAACCGCTACATCTACTCGAACCTGCGCCAGTGGCTCAACAGCCCCGCGGCTGCCGGCCAGTGGTACACCGCACAGCACTCCGCAGACCAGACGCCGGACTCCTCCCACGTCTGGAACGGCGTCAACCCGTACAGTGGCCTCGCCGGTTTTCTGAACGCCTTCACCGCCAACGAGCGGGCGGCTCTGCTGAACACCACCATCACGGTCGGCAAGAGCTCCACAGACGGCGGCGGGACGGAGACCTGCACGGACAAGATCTTCCCCCTGTCCTGCACGGAGGTCGGCCTGAGCGGCGACCACGTCTGCGGCAGCAAGCTGGCGATCTTCAGCGACAACAACAGCCGCATCGCCACCGTGACGGCATCCTGCGTCGCCAATTCCAACTATTCCAGCAACCCGGGCTCTGGTGCCGCGTGGTACTACTGGCTGCGGGACGCCTATGCCGGCTCGGCCGACAGCGCCCGCAGCGTCCTCACCGGTGGCACTCTGAGCTGGAACGGCGCCTACTACGGCAGCTGCGGCCTGCGCCCCGCTTGTAATCTGTCCTCTGATCTCCTGATCTCCGACTCCGTCGACTCGGATGGATGCTATACAGTGATCTACAATCAGGCGCCCACAGCGCCGTCGTCCATCACTGTCCCGAGCGAAGTGCTCGGCGGCGAGAACCTGAGCATCTCGTGGGCGGCCTCCACCGACCCCGACGGCAACCTCTCCGGCTACGTTCTGGAGCGCAAGGTCGGGAGCGGCACATGGGCGCAGGTCTACAAAGGATCCGCGCGCACCTACACCGACACCATCACCTACGGATGGACGAGCGTGCAGTACCGCGTCAAGGCATACGACGCCGCCGGCGCGGAGAGTGCGTACACCACCAGCGCCACCCGCACCGTCACCAATAACCGACCGCCCGTCATCAGCGGCACGGACGGCGCCCTCGGCAGCTTCAGCACGGCGGCCCCGTCCTACGAGTACACCGTCACCGACGCCGACGGCCATCAGGTCGACGTCGCGGAGATGCTGGACGGCGTCACGCTGCGCAGCTACACCGTGACCCTCGGCCAGACCAACACGCTGACGATCGGCTCCGAGGCGTGGCTGAAGGTCGTGAACGGCAGCCACACCCTGAAGATCGTGGCGACCGACGCCAAGGACGCCAGCGTCACCCGCACGCTGACCTTCACCAAGGCCGTCACGTCCGTCGAGTTTGAGCAGACCCTCGCTATGGAGGCCGACGCCATGCCGACCAAGGCCCTCGTCAACATTCAGGGCAATTTCCCGGCCGGCTGCACGCTTCAGGTCTGGATCTGCAACAACGGCAACGACGCGAGCCCGACGTGGGAGGACATCACGCAGAAGGCCCGCACCGGCCAGAAGCACTACTTCACAAACAAGACCAAGACGGCCGCAGCGTGGGGCGTCAAGGTCAAGGCCAAGCTGCTCCGCGGCTCTGCTACGGAGACCTGCTACATTCAGTCGATCGGAGGTAACTTTGCATGATTAAGCACAGACCTGACAGCATCCAAGAGCTGAACGACAAACAGGCCGCAGAGGCCGAGAAGGACAAGACCATCGCCGAACAGGCTGACACCATCGAGCTGCTGAAGGGCTGCATCATGGAGCTGGCCGACGTGGTCTACGGCGACGGAGGGGAGGTAACAGCATGAGCAAGATCGTCGAGCTGTACGTCAGGGAGCTGACCCGCGAAGGCTCCACCATGACCATCAACGACGTCCCGAAGAAGCTGCGCAAGCAGGTCGAGGACGCCATCGCTGCCATCGAGGCAGCCGCAAACGCTGGCACCGCGAAGGAAAGGGCGAGCGAATGATCGCCCGGGCCCTCGCGTGGCTATTATTAAAAATTGCAGGAAAGGAGGAGCGTGAAATGCTGGTACGTCTGTATGCAGGCGAGATCATCATGGGCCGCATCACCGAGGACAACGTCCCCGCGAAGCTGAAGGCCCGCGTGCACAAGTATCTCGTCGACATGGGCTACTTCGACGACGTCGAGGAGTAAGCCCAACAACAAGGAGGGCCGCGTCCTGCGGCCCTCCGGCTTTTATGAGGTGACACAATGATCGAAATCAACATCGGCGCGCTCGTCGTCCTTCTGGGGATCCCGACGGCCGTGACCGGCTTCTGCTTCTGGATGCTCGAGCACAGGATCCAGAAGCGCGAGAAGCAAAAGGAGGCCGAGGAGGCCAAACGACAGAAAGAGGCAGCGGCCCGAGAGCGTGCCCGTGAAGATCTCCAGATCATCACCATTCAGGGCACGTCGGCAGCCATCGCCCTCGGCGAGGCGACGGCCCGGGCCGTGCAGCGCATCCCTGACGCACATTGTAACGGGGATATGCACGCGGCCCTCGACTACGCTGCCAAAATCAAACACGCGCAGAAGGACTTCCTCACCAGTCAGGGGATCCACGCGATCATCGACTAAGGAGGTGAGCAGCATGGCCGCAAAGAAGCGCCGGCGCAAGCGTAAAAAGAAGATCGAGGCGAGCAAAAAGCTCGCATACTGGGCGGCCAGCGTGGCAACGCTCAGCGCGGCCAGCTCTCTGCTGCTCTCTGCCTTCGGGCGCGACCCGGTCGGTGAGCTGACCGGCACCATCTTCACCGCCTGCGTCGGCTATCTAATCACATACGCCGGCAAGAGCCTCGGCGAGAAAATCAGCCGAAACCGCCACGGGCTCGACGCCGACGGCAACCCGCTCCCGGATCCGTCCGGGGACACTCTCAACAATGAGGAGGCAAAAGGATGAACACCATCGACATCACACCCATCGTCAACGCAGCCCTCGCCCTGATCGGCGCCGGCGTCAGCGTTTTCCTGATCCCGTGGCTGAAGAAGCAGACCACCGAGGCGCAGCGCAAGGAGCTGACCGCGTGGGTAAAGATCGGCGTCGCTGCCGCTGAGCAGCTCTACGTCGGACAGGGCCGCGGCGAGGAGAAGAAGCAGTACGTCCTCGACTTCCTGAAGCAGAAGGGCTTCAAGGTCGACGAGGAAAGCGTCGTCAACGCGATCGAGGCAATCGTCAAGCAGCTCAACACTGAGGGCCTGACCATCGAATAACGGAGAGGGCGGGCTCCGGCCCGCCCTTTTCTTGCTTGTAAAGGAGGCAAACCCATGAAAAACCAGAACACCGACGACATCAAGCTGAAGCCCGGCGAGACCGTCACAGACGAGACTCTCGACGAGCTGACCGGCGGGAAAGGAGACGACAATGAGTAACAGCCCTCTGGTGGTCTACACCAAGCTCAGCCCGAACCACTCGGGCAAGCGCACCAAGAAGATCGACACCATCACGATCCACTGTATGGCCGGCAACTGCTCCGTCGAAACCTGCGGCAACCTGTTCGCCAACTCTGCGCGGCAGGCGTCCAGCAACTACGGCATCGGCACCGACGGCCGGATCGCCCTGTACGTCGACGAGGCAAACCGCTCGTGGTGCACCTCGTCCAACGCCAACGACCAGCGGGCCGTCACCATCGAAGTCGCCAACAACGGCGGCGCGCCTGACTGGCCCGTCTCCGCGAAGGCATACGCCGCGCTGCTGGATCTCGTGACCGACATCTGCAAGCGCAACGGCATCAAGCGCCTCGTCTGGTCGACCAGCAAAAACGACCGCGTGAACCACCTGAACGGCTGCAACATGACCGTGCACAGGGACTACGCGAATAAGAGCTGCCCGGGCGACTACCTCTACAACCGCCACGGCCAGATCGCGGCCGAGGTCAACAAGCGCCTCGGCATCACGGACGCAGGCGGCAGCACCGGCGGACAGACCTCCGGCAACACCGAGACCGGCCTGAAGGTCGGCGACGTGGTCGACTTCAAGGGCACGCAGCACTACACCAGCGCGGCGGCCAAGGACGCCAAGACCTGCAAGCCCGGCAAGGCCACCATCACGGCCGTCGCGGCCGGCAAGGCGCACCCGTACCACCTGAAGGCAATCAGCGGCGGCGGCTCCACCGTTTACGGCTGGGTAAACGCTGCGGACATCTCGACCGGCAGCACCGGCACGGCCACGAGCTACCGCGTGCGGACGACGGCCGATGTGCTGAACATCCGCAAGGGCCCCGGCACCAACTACGGCGTCGCCGGCCAGATCAAGGGCAAGGGCATCTACACCATCGTCGCCGAAGCCGCAGGCCCCGGCGCGACCAAGTGGGGCAAGCTCAAGAGCGGCGCGGGCTGGATCTCTCTGGACTACGTCACGAAACTCTAAAACCACATAGAAAAGCAGAAACCCGCCCGGAGATCCCGGGCGGGCTTTTTCTGTTATGTGGGGCTTTACTCCTCAGCGTCAGGATCCGGCACTTCACCGGCAGCCTCGAGCTCGGCCTCTGTGGGCTGGAACCGCAGCACACGGCCCTCGGAGTCATAGAAACCGCCGAGCAGGATGGTGAAAATATCGACCAGCCAGCCGATCCCGCAGGCCCCGGCCGTCAGCAGCCAGATGACGCCTGTGCCGGTTTTCCCGACATAGAACCGATGGACACCGAAGAAGCCGAGGAAGATGCACAGCAGCAGCGCCACCGTCTTGCTTTTCGGCGACGTCGGCCTCTGCGCTGCGGGGATGCTGACCGCGCCCTGCTGCGCGCCGGACTTCCCGCCGGAGCTCGTCGTATAAGACAAGCCCGTCCCGGGGATCCCGACGGTCGTGTGACTTTTTCCCGTCGTGCTGATCGTGTGCTTCAGGCCCTTCGGGCCGAAGCTGACGCTCGCGCTTTTCTTGTTAAGGTTTACCCGGACACCCGGGGCAATTTTGAAACTACGTCTGAACCGTGCACCCATGCCGTTACCTCCTGTTTGCGTTTTTTAGTGTTTAGTCATCTTTGGCATAATATTACCATGCCAAAACTGGTAAAGTCAATATTGCATAGTCATCTTTAGGATAAAAGGAGGCGAGGGCGTCGAAAATCTACAAACCAGACGGCAGGTGCAACATCTCCGGGGAGCGAGTCAAAGAGGAACGGCTGCGGGCTGGTCTATCACAGGAACAGCTCGCCTACAAGCTCCAGATCATCGGACTGGACGTCACCCAGAAGGTCATCAGTCGCATCGAGAACGGCAGCAGAGTCGTCGCTGACTACGAGCTGGACTATCTGGCGACCGCCCTCGGCACCACGATCAACCACCTGCTCGGGAAAGAATGAGAAAACCGCACGGCAGCGACGCCGTGCGGCTTTTTTATGTGAAAAAACGCGGGAAAATGTTGAAAATCTGCCGAATTATGCTTGACATTATAGAGCAAATGCTCTATAATATAATCACAGGCAAGGGATAGCCGAGTACAGAAAGAAAGGAGAACAAAACCGCGGAAAGGAGGCAAAGCCGTGGATGCCGAGCAGATGAAAAAACTGCTCGAGCTGCTGGAACAGGCTCTAAAGTGTGAACAGGTTGCCACCATCACGATCACGATAAAGCCGAACCAAAAGCCCAAGCAGTAAGGTCGAAGGACGGCGGGAAAAATCCCGCCCGCCGTTCCTCTTTATTATAACCACGAAACCACGGCGAAGTCAAGCGGGAGGAACAACATGGACATCTCGATCAAAGTGACCTATAAAAACGAGGGGCTGCAAAAGCTCCGCAAGGCGGCCGGCCTGTCTCAGTCTCAGCTCGCCGCACTGGCCGGGATCAAGGTGCAGGTGCTCCAGCAGTACGAGCGCGGCGCCCGGGACATCAACGGCGCGAAGCTGCCGACACTGCTGAAGATCTGCAACGCGCTGGAGTGCAGGCTGGCTGACATCATCACAGACGAGGAGACGCTCGAGCTCCTGAAAAAGTACGAGGAACACTGACACACAGAAGGGGCGGCCGGCGGGCCGCCCCTTTTCTTTTATCACGGAGGGGAACACAATGGGACAGCACTGGAGCCATCTGACGCCGACCAAGCGCATCCAGCTCGACGCCTTCATCCGCGCAGGAATGAAGCCGACGGACATCGCCAAGGAGCTCGGCGTACATCATACGACCATCTACCGGGAGCTGAAGCGGTGCACCTATGAGCACCTCAACAGCGACTACACCACCGAGACCAGATACAACCCCGAAGGCGCACAGGCCCGCTATGAGGCTAACCTCCGCGCCAAGGGGCCGGAGCTGAAGATCGGCAACGACTACGAACTGGCCGACTACCTGATCGCCAAGATCCGCGACGAGAAGTACAGCCCGGAGGCCGCGATCGGTGAGGCCGAGGTTAAGGGCTGGCCCTTCAAGACTCACATCTGCGCGAGCACCGCCTACAACTACATCCGCGGCGAGATCTTCGGCGACGAGCTGACCGTCTCCATGCTGCCGCAGCACGGCAAGCGCCACCAGCCGGAGCGCCCGGCCGGATCTATGCCGCGCAAGCCTGCGGGCCGGAGCATCGAGGAGCGGCCTGAGCACATCAACAACCGCAGCACCTTCGGACACTGGGAGATGGACAGCGTCGAAAGCTGCCAAGGCGTCAGCAACACCTACATCGTGATGACCGAGCGGAAAACGCGCTGGGAGCTCATTATACCGTCGCCGGACAAGACGGCCGCCAGCGTCGTCGCTGCGATCGACGGGCTCGAGGCCAAGTACGGCGACCTGTTCCCGAAGGTATTCAGATCCATCACCTGCGACAACGGCTGCGAGTTTGCCGACGCTGCCGGGATTGAGCGAAGCGCAAGCGGCAAGGGCGCCCGCACCGAGGTCTACTACTGCCACCCCTACCGGCCGAGTGAGCGCGGATCCAACGAAAACCAAAACGGCCTAATCCGGCGGCACGTTCCGAAGGGCACCGACCTCAGTACAATCTCAGACGAGGAAACCAAGCGGATCGAGGCGTGGCTCAACAACTACCCGCGGAAAATGTTCGGTTATCTGTGCTCCGAGCAGCTTTTCCGCGAGGAAATGGCCCTCATTCTGGCCTCGTAAAATTATTTTTGCTTTTTTGTGCATTTACTCTTGACAAACGGCTATTTTTGCGAAAAACGTCGATTTTTTTGCAAAAGAATGGCTATTTTTAGCTATTTGTCCCGCTCCTCGAGCACGCGGACGAGATGAACGAGAAAATCCGCGCCATCGAGCCCGCCGAGCGCTGCCGCGGCCTGCTCGCTGTGCTCGCGCACGAGCCTCTGGCAGCCGTCGAGACCGAGAAGATCCACAAACGTCGTCTTCCCCTCTTCCCTGTCCGAGCCGATAGGCTTTCCGAAGGTCTTCTCGTCGCCGATGACGTCGAGCATATCGTCGCGGATCTGGAAGGCGTAGCCGAAGTGATCGGCATAGCGCGCCGCCGCATCTCCCTGCGCCTGCGTGCCGCCTGCCGCGGCCACACCCATCCGGCACGCCGCGCGGATGAGCGCGCTCGTCTTGCGCAGATGGATCTCGTGCAACTCCTCCTCCGTGAGCGTCCGCCCCTCCCATTCAAGGTCGAGCTGCTGGCCGCCGCAGATGCCCTCGTGTCCCGCGGCATTTGCAAGGATCCTGCCGCACTCGAGCGCGCGAGCGGCAGAAAGCGGTGCGGAGAGCACCGTTTCAAAGGCAAGGGCCTGCAGAGCATCGCCCGCGAGCGTCGCCGTGCATTCGCCGAAGACTTTGTGGTTTGATGGCTTGCCGCGCCGCAGATCGTCGTTGTCCATCACGGGAAGATCGTCGTGGATGAGCGAATACGTGTGCAGCATTTCAACGCCGCAGGCCACGGGGAGCGCTTTTTCAGCGTCTCCGCCGCACACGCGGCAGAATTCCAGCACCAAAATGCCGCGCAGACGCTTGCCGCCCGCCGTCAGGCTGTAGCGCATCGACTCAACAAGCTGATGGTAGCGGGCGTTCATCGCGGGCAAAAGGCAGGAATCGAGATAGGCGTCGATCTTTTTCTTATCCTCCGTCATGCGGGCGGAAAACAGCTTTTCCTCCATCCCTTATTCCTCCGAAGCAAACGGGCTCTCGACCGGCGCGCCGTCCGCGCCCTTGGAAAGCTTTATGACCTTCTGCTCGGCCTTGTCGAGCATCGCGCCGCAGTCGCTCACCAGCTTGCTGCCCTCTTCAAAGAGCTTGAGCGACTCGGCAAGCTTCGCGTCGCCCTTTTCGAGCGCCGCTACGATCTCCTCGAGCCGCGCGAGGTTATCCTCAAATGTTTTTGCCATCGGTCGTTCCTCCTGTGTTTCGTTCGTTCACCGTGCAGCTCAGGCTGCCCTGCCCGAGCAGGACATCGATTTTTTCGCCGACGTCCGCATCCTCCGCCGCGCGCAGGATGCGCCCATCCGCGCTTTTGGCGACGGCGTAGCCGCGGCCCAGCACCTTGAGCGGGCTCAGCGCGTCGAGCTTCGCCGCGAGAGCCGCGAAGCGCTGCTCACGCTGCGCCATCTGATTCTGCGCAAGCGACGCAAGATTTTTCTGCGTGTAGTCGAGCAGCAGGCGCTTATCGTCGATAAACGCCATGGGGTCACGCAGCACCCGGCTGCGCGCGAGCTTTTCATACCGCTCGGCGAACAGCTTCACGCGCTTTTTCTCGCTCTGCACCATGCGCGTTTGCAGTGCATCGAGCCGGTGGAAGATTTCCTGCTGATCCGGCACGGCGAGCTCCGCCGCGTTCGACGGCGTGGCCGCCCGCACATCGGCGACAAAATCCGCGATGGTCACATCGGGCTCATGCCCGACGGCGGAGATGACCGGGATCTCGGATTCATAGATGGCGCGCGCCACGCGCTCATCGTTGAAGGCCCACAGGTCCTCGATCGACCCGCCGCCGCGTCCCGTGATAATAAGGTCTGCGACGCGCCACTTGTTCGCATAGCGCAGCGCGCCCGCGATCTCCGGCGGCGCCTCCGCGCCCTGCACGCGCACGGGCAGCAGCACGACCTCGCTCATCGGCCAGCGGGCATTCAGGATGCGCAGCATATCGTGCACCGCCGCGCCCGCGGATGAGGTGATGACGGCGATGCGCTTTGGATACCTTGGCAGCGGCTTTTTATGCGCGGGGTTGAAAAGCCCCTCGCCTTCAAGCTTTGCCTTGAGCTGCTCGAAGGCGACGTACAGATCGCCCACGCCCGCCGCGCTCAGCTCCGAGCAATAGAGCTGGTACGCGCCGTCGCGCGGAAAAACACCGATGCGGCCGAAGGCCACGACCTTCATGCCGTTTTCTGGGCGGAAACGGAGCTTTGCCGCCATGCCGCGGAACATCACGCATTTGAGCGCGCTCCCCTCATCCTTGAGCGTGAAGTAATGGTGCCCCGAGGGGTAGCACTTGTAGTTTGAGATCTCGCCGCGCACAAAAATGGTCTGGAGCTGCGGCACGGCGTCGAGCAGCGCCTTGATGAAATTGTTGGCCTCGGATACGCTGAAGATCATCTGCTCGCTCGCCATGCCGGTCGCCCCTTTCATACGTAAAGATGGAAGAAAAGCAGAGCGCCGTCTGACACTCTGCTTTTTTGTTATTCTGCGCTCACTTCGCCGCGCACAAAGCTGCCGAGGATGCCGTTGATGAACTTGACCGTCTCCGGCGTTTCGTACTTCTTCGCGATCTCCACCGCCTCGTTGATGGCGACGCCGTTGGGGATGTCGCTGCGGTAGAGCACCTCGTACATCGCAACGCGCATGATCGCCGAGGCGACGAGCGGGATGCGGTCGAAGCTCCAGCCGCGGGCGTACTTTGCGATGTAGCCGTCGAGCTCGGGCGCGTGCTCGGCAACGCCCGTCACGATGGAGCGGATGTACTCCTCCTGTCCCTTGCCGGGCAGCTTTTCGTAAATATCGTCCTCGCCCCTGAGCGTTTCAAAGTATTCTCCCGTCAGGCGCTCATCCAGAAGCTCCTGCGGCGTTTTATCCGTAAAGCTCAGTTCGTATGCAAGATGCACTGCGATCTCTCGCGCTGTATTGCGAATCATTCTTGTCTAACCCTTTATCTTTCTCTTTAGTTGAAGCTGATGCCGCCGACGTGGACATTGACCGCGTGCACATTGTAGCCCGTCATGGCGCTCACCGCGGCAGACACGCTGTCCTGCACCTTACGGGCCGTTTCGGGGATGGCGTAGCCATAGCGCACCATCAGGTAAACATCAACGACGATCTCGCCGTCCTGCACTTCGGCGCGCACGCCGCGCAAGCCCTTTTTGCCGGTGAACTGCTCGGTGATCTGCTCGGTCATGTTCTGGCACATGGAGCCCACGCCCTCGATCTCGCCGATGGCGTCCGCCGCAATAGCAGCGACCACGTCCTCCGAAATATTGATGCTGCCGTTTTCCTCGGCGCGGGTCAGATACTCTCGATTTTCAGCCATTCTGACATCTCTCCTTGCTTGAATGCTTATATCAAGAGTATTTTACCATCGTTTTCTGAAAAATACAACAGCTAATTTACTTCCATGATCTTGATGCTCTCAGCGCTCAGCCCCGTCTCCTGCTTGACGATATCGGTGATGCGGGCCACATCCTCGGTCTGCAGGCCCTCCTCCCCCGCCGAGACGACCACGCTCACGCCGTCCTCGGACATAAAGACCACGCAGTCGTCATAGCCCTTGGCCGTGATCATGTTTTCGATCTGCGCTTCGGAGAGCGTGTAGGACGCGAGCGTCTGGATGCTCTTCGCCGCCTCGTTCACCGTCTCCTCGTCCACATCGTCGTTTTCGCTCGCTTCCTTCAGAAGCGACAGCGCGCTGTCGCGCGCCTGCTGGCGCGTGAGCCTTGCCGAGGCGAAGTAATCCGTCCCCTCCGCTCCGGCAGAGACCTCGGCCGCCTCCCCGTCCGCGCCGTCGACCTGCTGGGCCTGCCCCAGAATCTTTGTCGGCTTTTCGACCTTTTCGGCGTACTTTCCGTTTAAGAAGATCGCCGCGCAGACGAAGACGAGGATCGTCCCCACCACTGCATTCCGTTTCCAAAGCTGCTTCATACCTGTTCCCTCCATGTGTTTTGTTCGATAAAAGATCAGTATTTTCATGGCGTTCCCTTGACCACCGTGATCCTGTCGGACGAAAGGCCGGTCAGCGCAGCGACGGCCTGCGTCACCTTGAGCTGTACGTCCGCGCGGTCACCGCCCTCGCAGACGACGAGGGCGCCGAGAAAGCGCGGATAGCGGCTGCGCGTGACCACGACCTCGGCGCCTGACCCGCTGCCGAGCACGACCGTTTCCGACGAGCGGGACTGCTCCCCGCTCTCCGTCCCGCTGAATTTGCGTGCGTCGGTCTCATCCTGCGCCAGCTCATATTCGCTGCCGCCGTCCACCGTCAGCATCAGCGAGAGACGCCCCACACCGTCGAGCGAGGATAAGATGTCCTCCATTTCGCTTTGCAGCGCCGCGCGGTCGAAGCGCTCCACCGCCGTCGGCGTGCGCCCCGTGTCCGCCGTTTTTCCCTCGCCAGACGGCAGCAGCAGAAGAAAGATCCCGAGCGCCGCCGTCAGGAAAACGTATTTGTACTGCTTCAGCGCGGAAAGCGCGCCCTTCGGCTTCAGCCGCTTTCCCCCGTCGTGCTCCATAGCTGGTCCTCCTTTGCAATGCCGAGCTCGCGCTCGATGCAGTCGGCGAGCGCGGCGTTTTCCTCGCCGCAGAGCGTAACGGATACCGGAAGCGGCACACCGTCCACCTCCTCCGTCCTGACCGCAGCGCGGACGCTCAGCCCCAACTCGTCTGCTTTGTCCTCAATATATGCGCCCGTCTCCGCCGCTATGCGCGCGGAAAGCGCGTCCTCCTGCCGCTGCGCGAGCTCCAGCTAGAGCTGCGCGACGGCCTCGCGGTACGATGCAAGGTCCACGTCGAGCACTGCAAGGTCGAGCCGCAGGAGCGGCCGCAGCATCGCGAGCATCAGGAGCATCCCGCCTGCAAAGCGCACGATCTTTTTCATCGTGCCGCCGTCTGTCAGTTGTCCGGCAAGGCTCACGAGCACCGCGCAGGCCACGACGCCGAGGAGCCACGAGCGAAGAAATGTCATACCGTCACCACCATCAGCAGCGCGATGAGAAACGACGCCAGCAGCAAAAACGCCCCGCCCGCCGTCATCGCCAGCATCAGCGAAAACGCCGAGGAAAGCTGCTCCAAAAAGCCGCTCAGCGTATCCGACCCCGCCATGCCGCAGAAAAAAGCCGCCGCACGGTAGAGCAGGTACTGGACCGCGAGATGCACGAGAGGCGCAAGGCACAGTGCCAGCACCGCAAGAACGCCCAGCACGCCCAGTGTGCTTCTGAGCGCACCCGCACCGGCGAGCAGCGCCTCCGTCGCCTCGGACAGGATGCCGCCGACGACCGGCACCGCACCGGAGATGACTGTTTTGCCCACGCGCACCGCCATGCGGTCGGCCGAGCCCGCAAGCGCCCCGCTGAGCGACAGAAATGTGACAAAGACCGCCAGTACTCCGCTCAAAGCCCAGGTGATGAGCGTCTTTATGCCGTCCGCAAGCTTCGTGAGCCGGCTTTTCGGCAGCAGCGCTCCCGCGGCCGCGGCCGCGATCATGCAGTAGAGCACCGGCACGAGCAGTCCACGGATGAGCGAGAGGAAGACGTCGCTCGCCATCAGCGCCCCCACCTGCCAAACGCTCGCCGTCCCCACCGCGCCGCCGCTCGCAATGGCTGCCGCAACAGTTGGCAGCAGCAGCTTTGCCATCGCAGCGAGCTCGTCCAGCGTTTCCAGGCCGAGGCCGATGAGCGAATGCACATCCCCGGCAGCGATGGCTGCCGCACCGAGCACGCCGACATAGGGCGTGAACGCCGCACCCGGCTCTCCCGTTCCCTCCGACGCGCCCTCAATGAGCCCGCACAGCAGCGCAAGCAGCATGAGCGACACCGCCGAGCGCAGCGATGCCGCGGCTGCTCCGCTCACCGCGCCGCGCAGCGTCTCCCACAGATAGGCCGCGCCTCGCTGCAAAAGGCTCTCTTCCTCCCGCGCGCCTTCAAGCAGCTCGTCCGGCACCGCGCCGTCCAGCTCCGCCGGGATGTCGAGCGCACGCGCGGGCAGACACAGCGCAAGCAGCGCAAGCAGCAGAAAAAGCAGCCGTTTCATAGAAAGCCCTCCACCAGCTCCAGCAGCGCCTCAAGCAGCGGCAGCACGCAGACGAGCGCGCAAACCGCCCCCGCCGTGTTCATGAGCGCCGCGAGCGCGCTCTGCCCCGCATCGGCGCACAGCGCGCAGGAAAAGCGCACCACGAGCGCAATGGCCATCACCTTCAGAAGCGGCGCGAACAGCGCCGCGGGCAGCCCCGTGAGCACAAGCGTCCGCGTGCAGAAGTCCGCAAGGTCGGAAAGCGCCGGCAGCAGCAGCGCGCAGCCCACGAGCACCGCGGCAAGCAGCAGCAACAGCGCCAGCGCTTCGTCGCTCTTTTTCAGCAGCGCCGTTACCGCCGAAACGCACAGGCACAGCGCCGCGAGCCTGACAAGCAGCTCCATCGCTAAAACCCAAACAGACTCTTGATGAGCTCGAAGAGCGCGCTGATCTCGCGCACGAGCAGCATCATCGTCGTGATGAGCCCGGCCAGACTCACGAGCATCGCCTGATCGGGCCGGTCCGAGCGCACCAGCAGTTGGTTGAGCACCGCCACAACGATGCCGACCGCCGCGATCTTGAATACGAGGTCAATGTCCATATCCGTCTTCCTTCTGTAAAGCATTGATACTTGTCGACGCCTGTCTTACAGCAGCAGAATGCCAAGCAGTGTTCCGCCGCCGAGACACAGCGCCGTCATCACGCGTCCGTCCTCCCGGCTGCGCGCAAAAAGCGACCGCTCCGCGTCAGAAAGCTCCTGCGCCGTGCGTGTCAGCGCCGCGCAGACGCTCTCCTCCTCGCCGCCGAGCGCGCTTCCCAGCGCCGCGACGGACGCCCTCTCCCGCTCGGAGAGCGGCAGGTCCTTCGCCGCGGTCTGCCAGACCGCCGGGAGCGTCTCGCCGCGCAAAAGCCCTTCCCGTACCGCACCGAAAAACGGCTCCGCCTCTTCCGCATATCCGAGCTCGTGCAGCAGCGCCGGCAGCGGTGTGAGCGTCAGATGCACGTCCCGCGCAAGCGATAAAAAGATCTCCGCGAGCGCGTGCAGCGTCCTGCGCCGCAGCCCCGCGCGCGACAAAAGCGCCTGCCGCAGCAGCAGCGACGCCGCGAGCAGCAGCCCCGCCCCCGTCAGGTGCCGCATGGCAGCCCGCCCACCTCGTAGGTACGCCCTCCGCCGTCCCGACGGATGGTCACGCAGCGGGAAAAGACCTTCGCGCGCAGAAGCTCCTGAAAGAGCGGCTTTTGCGTCAATTCCCCGGTGTCCGCCGCGTGGATGCTTGCAAGCAGACCCACGCCGCAGTTCGCGGCCAGGCACATCGCTCGGATATCCTCTGCCGCCGTGATTTCGTCCACTGCGATGACCTGCGGGTTCATCCCGCGCAGCACCATCGGGATCCCCTCCGCCTTCGGGCAGAGCGAGAGCACGTCCGTGTGGTTGCCAAGCTCCATCTGCGGCCGGCCCTTGCAGCACACGGCGAGCTCACCGCGCTCGTCGATGACCGCGACGCGCAGTGCGCGGTGTTCGCTGTCGCCGAGCGATAGCACGCGGATGAGATCGCGCAGCAGCGTCGTCTTCCCGCCGCCGGGCGGCGAGAGGATGAGCGTGCTCAAAAGCCGTCCATTTTCGTCGAAGAGCTGCGGCGCGATGCCGCTCCCAATCCCCACCTCCTCGCAGACGATGCGAAGCGAAAGCGACGAGATATCCTTCAGGTTGCTCACCTCGCCGTCTCTCACCACAGCGCTGCCGCACACGCCGAGGCGAAACCCGCCCCGCAGCGGCAGAAAGCCCCGGCGCAGTGTTTCGATGCAGGCGTAGCGCGAATACTCCGTCACCGCCCCGAGCATCTGTTCCAGGTCCTCCGCCGTCACAAGCGAGCTGCGGTCCGCGGGCGCGGCGTTCAGCTCCCCCTCGCTCGTCAGCACCGTCATCGGGCGCATCACGCGCAGGCGGAATTCCTCGGTGCGCTCCTTCTGCTTGTCCGGCAGCGCGAGCGCAAGGCACTTCAAGCGGTGGGGCAGGAATTCGCAGGCCTGCTCATAGCGGTAGATCCGATCAAGCCGTTCCATTCGTCAAGCACTTCCCTTCTTCCGTGATAGTCCACTCTATGAGCGCGCGGACGGGCTTATGCACGGTCCGTCCCACTTTCTGCAAAAAGAAAAAACGGGGAAGCTCCCCGTTTTTTCTCAGTTGCTCGCGCAGCAGCCGCAGCCCTTGTCGCCGCCGGGCAGGACATTCGGCGGGAAGAAATCGTCCAGCGGGAACTCTACCGCGTCGAAGACCTTGCACGGGTCCTCGCTGCAGCACTCGCCGCCGGCGAGCGTGCATTCGTTCGACGGGATGCAGTAGTCGTACACCGGGATCAAAAGCTGCGTGTCGCGCTCTAAGCGCACGGTCGAAAACTGGCCGAGCGAGATGCACACGCGGCGGATGGCAGACTCGTCAAAGACGATGGGCTCGTCGAAGGCGTTCAGGATCGCCGCCGGAACGCCGCCCAGCGTGCCGCATCCGCAACGGCAGTTGCAGTTGTCGGCAAAGTGCGCGCACAGCAGCATCGGGTCCAAGACCTCAACGACCGCCGTCGGAAGATTCGCCGTCAGGTCGAGCGGCGCGTCGACGGCGTTCGCCGCCGGCTCGGATGAGTAGACCTTCGCCCCGCCCTCGCTGCCAAAGAGCACCACGCGCTTATCAAAGGCCGCGAGACCTTCGATCTCCGTGTAGCGTGAGCTGCCGTTCATCATCGCCTGCAAAATGATGCGGTAGAAGAAGTGCATCTCCACCGTGTAGTATCCGCGGTTGAAGTTTACCGGCTCCACGTCGACGAACGTATACAGCAGCTCCGCGCTGCCGCCGCGGATGCACTGGCTCGTGCTCAGAATGCTCTGCGCCGTGGCCGTGGGGTAAAAGCGCAGGTCCTCGATGCAGTCCTTGTCGCGGCAGGATGAATAGATCTTTTTCGTATGGATACAGACCGCCTCGCGCACGCCGTTCGCGCCGCTGACAGGGCCTGCAACAACTTTATCAGCCATAAAGCAAGAATACCTCCTATTTTAAGTACTGGAAAGTCCGGCATGACTGTGCCTTTCTTTCACCCCAGTCTATGCCGCGCGCTGAAATGGGTGCCGCGCGCAGGTGTTTTTGAAAAAGTCCTATACATTCGGAAAATCGTGTGCTATACTAAATATAGTTTGCGGCCAACCGATATCGACAACTTTTTGTGGTATCGGCCGTCATTTTGTGGTATCATCGCTGTAAATCCACCCGAGGAGGTGCGCTATGGGGCGCGTCGGTTTTATTCAGGACAAGCTGGAGATCAAATTTCTCATTCTTTATGTTGCCGCCCGGCTCATCGAGCCGGTGCCGTTCGAGGCGATGCAGGAGCTGACAATGTGCGACGACGGCATCGACTTCTTTGACTTTTCCGAATGCCTCGGCAATCTGGTCGAGTCGCAGCACCTGACGCTTTCGGACGATGGGCTCTACGCCATCACCGAAAAGGGACTGCACAACGGCGCGATCTGCGAGTCGAGCCTTCCCTACTCGGTGCGTCTGCGCGCCGACAAGAACATCACCATCTTTAATCAGAAACTCAAGCGCCGCGCGCAGATCAAATCCGAGATCCAGCCCCGTAAAAACGGGACCTATACCGTCACCCTCGCCTTCAACGACGATGACGACCAGCCGCTGCTCAAGATGGATCTCATGGTGCCCAAGGAGGTCATGGCCAAGGACCTTGCCGAGCGCTTCCAGAAAAACCCCGAGCAGCTCTATACCGGCGTGCTGAACACGCTCTTCTCCGAGCCTGACGAGGGAAAATAAGGTGTAATACATACAAAAAGAGACAGGCAAACGCCTGTCTCTTTTTCATTATAAATTGTTTTGCCGGTGGTGCGCCGGATCAGCGCATAAAGCCCTGACAGCCAAGCGATGAAAGGTCGTGCAGACCGAGCGAGCGGTAAAATGCAAGCGTTTTTTCCGTGTCGTCTGTCAAAAGCTGGAACTGGCGAACGTTTGCAAAACGATCCATCATCGCGCGCATCAGTGCTGTGCCGATGCCGCGGCGCTGGTACTGTGGGAAAACCAGCAGGTCCTGCACAAGCACGACGGTCTCGCCGTCGCCAACGACACGGACAAGGCCGACAAGCGTTTCCCCTTCATAGGCCGCGAGCGTGAGCAGAGACTTTGCAAAGCCGCGACGCAGCACATCGGGCGCGTCCGTGTAGGCCGTCCAGTCGACAGACGTATACAACGGCAGGATCTCTTCCTCGCGATAGGTCTGATATTCGATGATCTCCATAAATTCCTCCATGATTGAAATATTGTTCAGATCATGGTCAAACGCAATCTCATCGCCGCCACTCCCTTCTCTCACTTCACCACGACGTTTTCCTTGCCGAAGCGCTCCTCCAGATCGCGCACGAGCGAGGGGTGCAGGTCGCAGGTCGTACCGATGAGCTTGCCGGTGTCGATCAAACGGATGCGGACGTTATTGCCCTTGCCCTCGAACATATAGAGGATCTTCCGGAGAATATCCATCTCCGGCCCGTTCGCCGACGGCAGGCGCAGATAAAGCGTCTGCCCCGCTCGCTGCCGGGAGAACTGCGGCTGCGCAGCATTCCCCGTCGAAAAGTCCGCATTCAGCGGGCGGGCGAAGTCACACATGAGCTGCGGCGCCTTTTCATCGCGCACGGAGAGCGTGCCCGTGACGTAAATGACCTGCCCCTCCTGCAAATAGCTGCCGTACTGCTCGATCGCGCGCGTAAAGCAGAGCATTTCGATCGCGCCCGTGCCGTCCTCAAGCGTTACATAGGCCATGAGGGTATTCTTCTTCGTCATTTTCGTCTTGCTCGCGGTCACAACGCCCGCGAGCGAAATCTTCTGCCCGTCGGCAAAGGTCGTCGGCCCCGCCTCCTGCGAAAAATCCTCCATCACGCGGCCGATGGCGGCCGCGCCGGACGAGCGCACGAGCGAGCGGTAGGCGTCCATCGGATGGCCCGAGAGGTACAGCCCTGTCGTGGCCTTTTCCATCGCCATGAGCTCCTGCGGCGTGAATTCGGGAATGTCGGGCAGGACGAGCGCGGCCTGCTGCGCGCTCTCCGCGCCCATGCCGAAAAAGTCGATCTGCCCCTCGATATTCGTGCGGTTGCCCTCGGCGATGCCGTCCATCACCTTTTCGTAGACGGCGATGAGCTGCCAACGCTTCGCGCCCGTGGAGTCGAACGCGCCTGCGCGGATCAGGTTCTCGACCGCGCGCTTGTTGATCTCCATGCCGTCCATGCGGCGGCAGAAGTCCTGAAAGTCGATAAACGGACCGTTCAGCTCGCGCTCGCGCATCATGCGCAGGATGAGCCCGCGGCCGATATTCTTGATGGCGACGAGGCCGAAGCGGATGCCCTCGGGCTCGACCGTAAAGCGGTCGGCGGAGTGGTTGACGTCCGGCGGCAGCAGCTTGATGCCGCACTCGCGGCACTCGTTGAAATACTCGCCCACCTTGTCGGACGAGTCGAGGACGCTTGACAAGAGCGCCGCCATGTACTCTTTCGGATAGTGGCACTTGAAGTACGCCGTCTGATACGCGACGACCGCATAGGCCGCGGCGTGCGCCTTGTTGAACGCATAGTTTGCAAAGGCGTAAATTTCTTCGTAGATCTCCTGCGCGGCCTTTTCGTCGATGCCGTTCGCCACGCAGCCCACGATATTGCGCGCGGGGTCCCCGTGCAGGAATGCCTCGCGTTCGCGCTCGATGTCCTTGACCTTCTTCTTGCTCATCGCACGGCGCAGCATATCCGCCTGACCGAGCGAGTATCCCGCGAGCTGCTGGAAGATCTGGATGACCTGCTCCTGATACACGATGCAGCCGTAGGTGATCGAGAGGATCGGCTCAAGCTGCGGGATGAGGTACGTGACCTTTTTCGGGTCGTGCTTGCAGGCGATGAATTTCGGGATGGACTCCATCGGTCCCGGACGGTAGAGCGCGATGAGCGCCGTGATATCCTCGATGTTCTGCGGCTTTAAGCTGACGCAGACGCCCGTCATGCCGCTCGATTCGAGCTGGAAGACGCCGCTCGTCCGTCCGGCAGCCAGCATCTCATAGGTCGCCTCGTCATCCTCAGGGATATTCTGTAGTGTAAAGTCTTTATCCTTTTCACGGATCATCTTGACCGCGTCATCCAGGATCGTCAGATTGCGCAGCCCCAGAAAATCCATTTTGAGAAGGCCGAGCTCCTCGAGCGTCGTCATCACGTACTGGCAAACGATCGTATCGTCGTTTCGCGCGAGCGGGACATAATCGACAACGGGCCGCTTCGTGATGACCACGCCGGCAGCGTGCGTCGATGCGTGGCGCGGCATCCCCTCAAGGGCGCGCGCCGTGTCGATGAGCCTTTTCACCTGCTCGTCGCCCTCGTACTTTTCCCGCAGCTCGCGCGAGATACGCAGCGCGTCGTCGAGCGTGACGTGCGGCCCTGCGGGGACGAGCTTGGCGATGACGTCGCAGTCGGCGTAGCTCATGTTGAGCGCGCGGCCGACGTCGCGGATCACGCCGCGCGCGGCCATCGTACCGAAGGTGACGATCTGCGCAACATGGTCGTCGCCGTACTTGCGCCGGACGTAATCGACAACCTCGCCGCGGCGCGTATCGCCGAAGTCCATGTCGATATCAGGCATCGACACGCGCTCGGGATTCAAAAAGCGCTCGAAAAACAATCCGTACTTCATCGGCTCGATATCCGTGATGGACAGGCAGTAGGAAACGATGCTGCCCGCCGCGCTGCCGCGCCCCGGACCGACGGGAATGCCGACGCTCTTGGCGTAGCGCACAAAGTCGGAGACGATCAGAAAGTAGTCGACAAAGCCCATGCGCTCGATCATGTTCTGCTCATATTCGAGCTGCGCGCGCTGCTTCTCCGTCCCCTCGCCGTAGCGCTGGGCAAAGCCGTCGGCGCAGAGCTTTTTGAAGTATGTGAGCGAGGTATACCCCTCCGGCACCTTGAATTCCGGCAGGTGGTATTTGCCGAACGTGAACTCCAGGTTACAGCGCTCGGCGATCCTGCCCGTGTTTTCGACCGCCTCGGGATAGTCGGGAAAGAGTGCCGCCATCTCCTCGGTCGAGCGCAGATAGAAGCGCTGCGGCTCGTAGCGCATACGGTTTTCATCGTCCACGGTCTTGCCCGTCTGAATGCAGAGCAGCACATCGTGCGCGTAGGCGTCCTCTTTTCGAAGATAATGCGCGTCGTTCGTTACGACAAGCGGGAGTCCCGTTTCCTCGTGCAGGCGCAGAATGCCCTTATTGACGACCGCCTGATCGCGGATACCGTGATCCTGCAATTCCAGATAAAAGTGCTCTGGGCCAAAGATATCAGATAGTGTCAAGGCATATTCCTTGGCACCGTTGTAGTCGCCGTTGCGAAGTCTGCGCGGAATTTCACCGGCCAGACACGCCGAGAGCGCGATCAAGCCCTTTGAATGCTCGCGCAGTAAATTGAGGTCGATGCGCGGCTTGATATAAAAGCCCTCCACGTGCGCCATCGAAACGAGATAGGAGAGATTGCGGTAGCCCTCCTCATTTTCGCACAGCAACACCAGATGGCGGGCCTCGCTGTCAAACTCATGCTGCTTGTCAAAGCGCGTGCGCGGAGCGACGTAGACCTCGCAGCCGATGATAGGCTTGATGCCCTCGGCCTTGCAAGCGCGGTAAAAGTCGATCGCGCCGTACATCACACCGTGGTCGGTGATGGCGCAGGCGATCTGCCCCATCGACTTGACGAGCTTGGGAAGGTCGCGGATGCGGCACGCGCCGTCGAGCAGGCTGTATTCGGTATGAACGTGTAAATGGGCAAACGACATGGCGCGCTCCTTCCTATTTCTTCTCTTCCTTTGCGATCTCCATCAGCTTTCGAATGCGGTGATTGAGGCACGACTTCGTCAGCGGCGGGTCAAACGTCGCCGCAAGCTCCGAAAGCGTCAGCTCCGGCTGCAAAAGCCGCGCAACGGCGACCTCCTGCAGCTTGACCGGCAGCTCGCCTATGGCGCCGGACTCGGTCAGGCGTGTAAAGGCTTCTACCTGTTCATAAGCTGCCATCACAGTCTTATCCAGGTTCGCCGCGTCGCAATTCACGCGGCGGTTCACGGTGTTTCGCATTTCTTTTTCGATCTTTGCCGACACGATCTCCAGCGCGCGTCCCGGCGCGCCGATGAGCGTCAGCAGGTCCGCGATGTGCTCGCTGCTCTTGAAATAGGTGACGAAACTGCCCTGACGCATCACGTTTTTGGGCTCGAAGCCCATATCGCGCAGCAGCGCCTCCACCTCGCGCCCCGCCTGCACGTGCGAGGTCGCGAGCTCCAGATGATAGCGCTTCTGCGGGTCGGTCACGCTGCCGCCCGCGAGAAACGCCCCGCGCAGAAACGAAGCGCGGCAGCACTCCTCCTCCAGCAGCGCAAAGTTCAGGTGCAGCGCAAAATGCGCCCGCCGGTCATAGCCGAGCGCGCGCCAGATCGCGTCAAGCTTTTCCTCCCGCGTGATGCGCAGCACCAGCTTGCCGCCCTTATGCTCCCCGGGAAGCTCGTCGAATTTTACGCCGAAGGCCTTTTGGAAGAGGCGCGGCAGCCGGCCGGCAAACTCGTCGTTTTCCGTCACGATGCGCACCTCGCCCGCGGAAAAGGTGCTGGCGTACAGCAAAACGCCGCAGCCCTCCGCCACCGCGCAGCAGCCGCGGCTCAGCGGCACCCTGCACAGCTCCGCCTTTACGTCATAAGCAAACGACACGCACTCACCTTCCCTCTCTTTCTCTCTTTTCAGCCGCGCGTCATATCGCGATGATTTTCAAAGGCCGGGTACCCCAGCCCCGATAAGTACGCCGTGAGGCATCGCGCGACCGAAACGCTTCTGTGGTGCCCGCCCGTGCAGCCGACGGCGATGACGAGCGTGCTCTTCCCCTCCTCGGCATAAAGCGGCAGCAGAAACGACAGCAGCCCCTCGAGCTTTTCGACAAAGGTCTTCGTCTGCGGAAAGGAAAACACGTAGTTGTAGACCTCGCTGTCCATGCCCGTCTTGTGCTTGAGCTCCGGCACATAGAAGGGATTGGGCAGAAAGCGCACGTCAAAGACAAGGTCCGCCTCCAGCGGGATACCGTACTTGTAGCCGAACGACATCACGTTCACGCTCAGCTTGCCGCGCGCGCTCTTGTCGCCAAAGATGCGATAGAGCTCATTTCTGAGCTTTGCCGCGGGCATTTGCGTCGTGTCGATGACCACGTCCGCGCGCTCACGCAGCGGGCGCAGGAGCTCCTCCTCGCGGTGCATCGCCTGCTCGATGCTCATGCCGTCGGACATGAGCGGATGGCGGCGGCGCGTCTCCTTGTAGCGCTTGATGATGGTCTCCAGATCCGCCGTGACAAAAAGCAGGCGGCAGACGTCGCCGCCCTGCTTCAGCCGGTCCATCGCGTCGAGAAGGCCAGAAAAGTCCCTGTCCCCCGAACGGATGTCGCTCACGAGCGCGACGCGGTCATAGCGGCCGTCGCTCTGCGAGCAGAACGCCGCAAACTTGAGCACAATGTCCGCCGGAACATTGTCCATCGTAAAATAGCCCATATCCTCCAAATACGTCGCGGCGCTCGATTTTCCCGCGCCGGACAGCCCGGATATGATCAAAATTTCCATCTTAGTCCTCTTCCTGCCGGATGATCTTCACCTCCGGCTCCAGCATCACGCCGTGCGCATCGTAGACGGTCTTTTGCACCTTCTCGATGAGCGCGAGCACATCCGCGCACGTCGCGCCGCCCGCGTTCACAACGAAGCCCGCGTGCTTTCTTGATACCTCTGCCCCACCGACGCGGCAGCCCTTGAGCCCGCAGCCCTCGATGAGCGGACCGGCATAGTAGCCCGTCGGACGCTTGAAGGTGCTGCCCGCGCTCGGAAGCTCGAGCGGCTGGCTGGCCTTGCGCCGCGCCATCAGATCGTCCATCCTTGCCTTGATGCTGTCTGCATCCCCCTGTTCAAGCTTCAGCTTGGCGCCGAGAACGATGCCATCCCCCGAAGAAAAAACACTGTGGCGGTAAGAAAGATCCAGCTCCGCAGGCGTCAGCGCTCTAACGCCGTCGGGATACAGCGCCGTCACCTCGGTGACAACGTCCTTGAGCTCGCCGCCGTAGGCTCCGGCGTTCATCACAATGCCGCCGCCGAGCGTGCCGGGGATGCCGTGGGCAAACTCGAGACCCGTCAGCCCATGCTTCCACGCGAACACCGCGAGCTTTGCAAGCGATACGCCCGCGTCAGCCGTGATCTCCCCCTCGCCCGTCAGCTCGATATGCGAGAGCTTGTCGGACGTGTCGATGACCACGGTGTCCAATCCCTCATCGGCGACGAGCAGATTCGTGCCGTTGCCGATGAGTAGCGGTGTAATGCCCACCTCCTGCAAAAAGCCTGTCAGCAGGACGAGCTGCTCCCTCGTTTCCGGGAAAGCCATGCGCTTTGCCGGTCCGCCGATGCGAAACGAGGTGTGCTTCGCCATCGGCTCGTCCGCGATCCATTTGAGGTCGGGCAGATAGTCCTGTATCGTTTTGTCCAGCGCTGTGTACCACGCCATAAGTCCAAGTCCTCCGTTACGGATTTTGCTTTTTTGCCTCGTTCTCGCGCGTCACGCGGTCGATATGTCCGTCGATCTGCGCGGCGAATTCGCGCGCGGAGTTGAAGCCATGCTTCTTCTGGCGGTTGTTCATCGCTGCCAGCTCCACGATCGCGGCGAGGTTACGGCCCGCACTGACCGGAATGGTCACCTGCGGCACAGGCACATCCAGGATGGTCGTGTCATTTTCATCAAGGCCCAGCCGGTCATAGAATTTGTCATCCGCCCATTTTTCAAACTGGATGACCATATCGATCTCCGTCGAATCCTGCACCGCACCCACACCGAAGAGCTTTTCGACGTCGATCACGCCCACGCCGCGCACTTCAAGATAGTTGCGGATGAGCTCGGGCGCTGTGCCGACGAGCGTCGAGCCGATGCGCGTGATCTCCACCGCGTCGTCGGCGACGAGGCGGTGGCCGCGTTTGATGAGCTCGATGGCCGTTTCGCTCTTGCCGATGCCGCTGTCGCCGAAGATGAGCACCCCCTCGCCGTACACGTCAACAAGCACGCCATGGCGCGTGATCACGGGCGCGAGCGCGTGATTCAGGTAGTCGATCGTCATGGCGGTGAACTCCACGGACGTATGGCTCGTGCGCAGCAGCGTGCGGCCGTGCTTGCGCGCCATTTCAAGGCATTCGGGAAAAACATCCAGATTGCGCGAAATGACCAGCGCCGGGATCTCGTAGCAAAACAGGTCCTCAAAGCGCTTGCGCCGCTCCTCGGCCGAGTAACCGCGCAGGAACGTCACCTCACTCTTGCCGATGATCTGCAGTCTTCTCGGGTCAAAGTAATCAAAAAAGCCGATGAACTGAAGGCCCGGGCGGTTGACGTCCGTGATGGTCAGGATCTCGGTGTCATAATCGGTGCCCTTATTGATGACCTCCATCTGAAACTTTTCTACGATGTCCTTTACGCGGACGGAGCGGTTGGTATTCATATCTGCCCTCCATGCGAGTCAGCATTAAAATATATTCATGATCATTATAATCGTTCCCCCCTCTTTTTACAAGGGAAACCACCTTTCCCGCCTTTGCTTTTTTCACTTCGGACAAAGATGCGGAAATTTTGCCGATTTTTTCATCTTTTTTGAAAATAAGGCTTGCATTTTATGTTCTAATCTGCTATAGTATTAACTGCTTGTTAGTGAGCAAGCCTCGATTTGATTACAGCAAGGAGGTGCAACGGATGGCAAAGTGCGAGTTTTGCGACAAGGGTGTTTCGTTCGGTATCAGAGTTTCCCACTCTCACCGTCGTTCCAATCGTCCCTGGAAGCCCAACGTCAAGCGCGTGAAGGCTATCGTCAACGGTACGCCCCGCCATGTCTATGTTTGTACCCGCTGTCTGCGTTCCGGTAAGGTTACCCGCGCGATCTAAGCGACCAAACAGATTAGAAGCACTGCTTTTGCAGTGCTTCTTTTTTTGTATGCTGAAAACCACTCGCTGGGCGAGTGGTTTTCAGCATACAAAAAAATGGCCCGAACGGTGTTCGGGCTATTTTTCTCTTTGCCGAATTTGTCAGGATATGTCCCCTCTCCGCCCCGGCAGGACGGCAGTACGTCACAGCTGCGCGATCTTCCCTGCTGAAAAGGGCAGCATTTGCAAGGGGTTTAGTCCTGGTCCCAGTTGTGGTAGGTGTTCTGCACGTCCTCGTTATCGTCGAGCATATCGAGCAGCTTTTCCATGTTCTTGATGTCCTCGTCGCTCTCGAGCTTGACATAGGTCTGCGGGACGAGGCTGATATCCGCGCTGACGAAGGCATAGTTCTTCTCCTCGAGCGCCTTGACCACGTCGTTGAACGCGTCGGGGTCGGTTGTGATCTCGAAAACATTGTCCTCGGCGTTGAAGTCATCGGCGCCGGCATCGAGCGCATCCATCATGACGGCGTCCTCGTCATAGTCGCCGTCCTCGTTGTCGATGATGATAACGCCCTTGCGGTCGAACGACCAGCTCACGCAGCCCTGCGCGCCCATGCCCTTGCCGTACTTATCGAAATAGTGACGGACCTCCGGCGCGGTGCGCTGGCGGTTGTCGGTCAGCGCCTCAACGATCACGGCCACACCGCCGGGGCCGTAGCCCTCGTAAGTAACAGCCTCGTAGTTGTCGGTGTTGCCCGAGCCGAGCGCCTTGTCGATGGTGCGCTTGATGTTGTCGTTGGGCATATTGGCTGCCTTCGCCTTGGCGATGACGGTCGCGAGACGGGAGTTGTTATTCGGATCGCCCGAGCCGCCCTGCTTGACGGCGACGATGATCTCCTTGGCGATCTTGGTGAAGGCGGCGCTGCGCTTGGCGTCAGCCGCGCCCTTCGTCTTTTGGATATTGTGCCACTTGGAATGTCCGGACATGATGTGATCTCTCCTTACAGATAGTATTGGATGACGTCGCGGTGCGACGTCGAAATGACGGTTTTCACCTCAGGGAAATGCTCCTCCAGATAGGCCCTGATCGCCGGACAGACGACGGTCTCCGTCGGAAAATGTCCCGCGTCGATCAGGTTGAGTCCTCGCGTATCGAGAAAATCGTTGTAGCGCAGATCGCTCGTCACAAATGTATCGCAGCCCTGCGCAATGGCCTGCGGGATATATTCGCCGCACGCGCCGCCGCCCACGGCTACGCGATGCACACGCCCGCTGCCGCGGCAATAGCGTAAGCCGCCGCAGCCGAGTAATTCTATCACATCCCGTAGGAACTCTTCAAGCCCTTTTTCGCAGGAAAGTGTACCGATCCGGCCGATTTTTTCGTCGTTGAGTAAAAAAATATCGTTCAGGCCCAGCTTTTTGGCCAGGCAGTCGTTCACGCCGCCGTCCGCGGCGTCCAGATTCGTGTGCATACAGATGGCGGAAATGTCATTTTTGACGAGCATCGTCAAAAGACCGCCAAGCCGCGTATCGGGCCGAAGCGACTGCATCTCGCGCTCATGCCAGCGCACGTTCATCACCGGATGGTGGGATACGATGAGCTGTGCCCCGCAGTCGATGACCTCCTGCGCCACGCGCTCGGTGATATCCAGCGCGACCACAATGCTCTTGACCTCCTGCTCAGGGTCGCCGACGAGGTGGCCGATATTGTCCCAGTCCATCGCGCTCTCGCGCGGCGCCCAGGAAAAAAGGCTCTGCTCGATCTCACGTACCGTTGCCATGCTCCCACTCTCCTTTTCTTCTTTCGAGCTCTTCGATGAGCTTTGTCAAATGCGCGATGCGCGCATCCTTATCCGCAAGCGACGAGACGGCAAGCCCGTCCCTCGCCCGTCTGAGCTTTGTCAGATGCAGCAAAAGGTATTCGCCGTACAGCGGGTCTCCCCGCAGGAGAATGCCCGTCAGCGCGTCGGCCTCGCTCAGCTCCTGCCCCATTCCCGCGGCGACGCGGAAGACGACATAGAGCTGCTCCTTGTCTCGCACAAGCGTCTCGCTCAAAAAGCGGTAGCCGTTGGCGCAGAGCCAGCGGCGCAGCAGATCCGCCTTCGTCTGCGGCTGCAAAATGAGCGTATGCGCGCCGTCGCGCGTCCAGGGCGCGGCTTCGAGGATGCCGAGGATCGTCTCCCCGCCCATACCGGCAATGGCGACGGTGTCGCACTCCTCCGGACGGAGCTTCGCAAGGCCCGGGCAGAGGCGGAAGTCAAGCTTTTCCGTCACGCCGTATTCCGCGGCCGTCGCGCGCGCGTGGGCAAGCGGCAGCGCGTTGATATCCGACGCGATGGCGTGCCCGATCGTCCCCTCCTGCAAAAGGTACACTGGCAGATATCCGTGGTCGGTGCCGATATCGGCCAATCGCGCCCCCTTCGGCACAAGGGACGCGATACACTGCAAACGCGGCTGAAGCTGCAAGCGAGTCGTTTCCATCGGTCCCTCTCCTTTCCTTCGACCGAATAAGACGCATACGGAAGACCCGTATGCGTCTTATTCTTATTCTCAGACGGGCTTGTTGGCTTCCTCGTTGACGAGGGCCAGCAGCTTGTCCACGTCGATGCCGTGGACCATGCAGGCTTCCTCCACCGTCTCGCCGCGGGAGCTGGGGCAGCCCAGGCAGTGCATTCCGATGGAAAGGAAGATCGGCGCGGTCTGCGGTGCAACATCAAGGATATCCCCGATGATGGTATCGCGCGTGATCTCGATCATATTGATTCACCTCCGTGAAAATTTGCTGAAGATAGTTTATCCCATTTTTCGTACTTTTTCAATAGGAAATCCACAAAAAAACGCAGTGCAATAAACGGAGGCTGCGCAAAAAAGAAAGGTGCCCGCCAAGGCGGACACCTTTCGTATCGGCAGTTACAAGAGCTTACTGCTCAGCGCGCATCTTGGCGAAGCACTCGCTGCAGTAGACCGGACGGTCGGACTTGGGCTCGAAGGGAACCTTGGCCTCGCCGCCGCAGGCTGCGCAGACTGCGGTGAAATACTCGCGGGGACCGCGAGCGGCGTTCTTGCGAGCGTCGCGGCAGGCCTTGCAGCGCTGGGGCTCGTTCTGGAAGCCGCGCTCCGCGTAGAACTCCTGCTCACCGGCGGTGAACACGAACTCGTTGCCGCACTCCTTGCAAACTAAAGTCTTGTCTTCGTACATGATTTTACCCTCTCTTTGAATCAGAAAAAATATATTGCGTTCAGCGTTTGCTGATATCGCCGGAGATGATGTGCTGCGCGGCCTTACGGCGCACGCGCTGCACGGCGTTGTCCACCGACTTCGGAGACTTGCCCACGGCCTCTGCGATCTCGCGACAGGAAAGGCCTTCCAAATAGTACCCTAAGATCTTCGCCTCGAACTCGGACAACTGCTTGCGGGTACTTTCGAGCAGGCTCTCCACATGGTCCCGCTCCGCGATAAGGAGCTCGGGGTCCGTGTGGCTGGGGTCCAAAGTACCGGGGGTGTAAGAAGTACTGTCAAAGAAAGGGGTATCAAGGGATATGGATTCGTTCAGCGGATAATGCTTGCCGCGGGAAGCGGCACGGAGCGCGGAAAACAGGCGGTTGCGGATACACGTCTCCGCATAGGTGCGGAAGGACGCCGTTTTGCCTGCATCGTACTCCCGTATCGCCTGAATGAGACCAAACATTCCCTCCTGGATGAGGTCCTCCCCGTCGCCGCCGACAAGGAACAGCGGACGCGCACACGCGCGGACCATACCGTAGTAGCGCGTGACGAGAAGCTCCTCCGCTTCCCTGTCGCCGCCGGCTGCTCGCGCGCACAGCTCACTGTCCGTGCAGGCCGCCAAATCTATATGGTGGTTCTCATTCTGATGATACTGCATGTATTATACCTTCTGTGCTCAGGTTTTGTCAAGTATTTACGAAAATTCAGTATTAGCGCTAATGATTTTACAGCATCTTTATCACATTGACCAAATTCTCGGCCGCGAGAAGCGCAATTTGTTCTGTTTTTGCCTCAACCATCACGCGGATCAGGGCCTCTGTACCGCTCGGACGTACCAAAACGCGGCCTTCGCCGGAAAGAGCCCCCTCCTCCTTCGCAATGGCTGCGCTCAGTGCGGCAGACGCCATGATGCCCTCCTTCACGCCGCGCTCATGCGAAACGGGAACGTTGAGCAGCACCTGCGGATACTGCGGACAGACGGACGCGAGCGCGGACGCCTTCTTGCCGCTGCGCGCGAGCACATCGAGGAATTGCAGCGCCGTGAGCTGACCGTCACCGGTCGTGGCATAGTCGGTGAAGATCGTGTGGCCCGACTGCTCGCCGCCGAGCTTGTAGCCGCACTCGTTCATTTTTTCAAGCACGTTGCGGTCGCCCACGCTCGTGCAGACAAGCCCCACACCGTTTTCGCGGCAGAACTCGTGCAGGCCGAGATTCGACATGACCGTCGCGACGATCGTGCCGCCGGAGAGCTTGCCGCGGCGCTTCATATCGGAGCCGCAGACGGCGAGCACCTTGTCGCCGTCGATGATCCCGCCCTGCTCGTCAACGAGCAGGCAGCGGTCCGCGTCGCCGTCGAACGCGACGCCGATGTCATAGCCGCCCGCGACTACCTTTTGCGCAAGGTCTTCCAAATGGGTCGAGCCGCAGTGATCGTTGATGTTCACGCCGTCCGGCTCGCGGTGGATGAAGTCACAGAAGCAGCGGAAGCGGCCGAACAGCTCCGGCGCGGTCGCGGACGATGCGCCGTTTGAGCAGTCGACAAGCACGCGAAGGCCCGCAAGATCGCTCTCGATCGTCCCCGCCAGATGGTCGATGTACGCCTCGCGCGACTGGCGCAGGCCGTGGCGCAGAACGCCGATCTCGCCGTGCGTCGCGGCAGGATAGATATCGGTGAGAATTTTTTCCTCCACCTGCTCTTCAATGGCGTCAGGCAGCTTGTAGCCCTTTTCATTGAAGACCTTGATGCCGTTGTGCTCGTAGGGATTGTGCGAAGCGGAAATGACAATGCCCGCATCCGCGCCCTTAAGCACGGTCAGGTACGCGACCGCAGGCGTCGGCAGCACGCCGAACGGCATCACGTCGCCGCCGACGGAGCAGATGCCCGCGATGAGCGCGCTCTCGAGCATATCGGAGGAAATGCGCGTGTCCTTGCCGATGGTGATGACCGGCTTTCTCCCCTTTTCTTCCTTCAAGACGGCCGCGATAGCCTTGCCCGTGCGGAACGCGAGATCAGCCGTGAGATTTTCCCCCACGACGCCGCGAATGCCGTCGGTCCCAAACAGTTTTCCCATAATATTTTTCCTCATCTTAAATTTAGATTCGCAAAACTCAATAAAGCAATTCACCTTTACAGACTGAGCTGCTCCGGCACTTCGTCCATGCTCTTGGGCACAGAGAGCCCCAAGTGCTCATACGCCTTGCGCGTGACGCAGCGGCCGCGCGGCGTGCGCTGCAAAAAGCCGAGCTGCATCAGATACGGCTCGTAAACATCCAGCAGCGTGACGGCTTCCTCGCCGATGGTCGCGGCCAGCGTCTCGATGCCGACGGGACCGCCGCCGTAGTTTTCGATGATGGCGCGCAGCATCCGGTGGTCGATGGGGTCGAGGCCCAGATCGTCGATCTCGAGCGCGCGGAGCGCCTCGTCTGCAACCTCTCTCGTGATGACGCCGTCGGCCCTAACATCCGCAAAGTCACGCACGCGGCGCAGCATCCGGTTGGCGATACGCGGCGTGCCGCGCGAGCGGCGCGCGATCTCGAGCGCGCCCGTCGGGTCGATATCGACATTCAGGATGCTTGCCGACCGCGTGACGATCTTCGCCAGCTCCTGCGGTGTGTAAAGCTCCAAACGCAGCGTGACGCCGAAGCGGTCGCGCAGCGGCGCGGAAAGCTGGCCCGCGCGCGTCGTCGCACCGATGAGCGTAAAGTGCGGCAGATCGAGGCGGATGGAATTCGCGCTCGGTCCCTTGCCGACGATAATGTCGATGGCGTAGTCCTCCATCGCGGGATACAAGATCTCCTCCACGCTGCGGTTCAGGCGGTGGATCTCGTCGACGAAGAGGATATCCCCCTCGTTCAGATTCGTCAACAGCGCCGCAAGGTCACCCGCCTTTTCGATGGCAGGGCCGGAGGTGATGCGGATGTTCACGCCCATTTCCTGGGCAATAATGCCTGCAAGCGTCGTCTTGCCGAGGCCCGGAGGTCCGTGCAGCAGCACGTGGTCGAGCGATTCGCCGCGCTTTTTCGCCGCGGCGATGAAGACGGCGAGGTTGCCCTTCGCCTTCTCCTGTCCGATGTATTCCGAAAGCGTCTTCGGGCGCAGCGAACCCTCCTGCGCGTCTTCGCTCAGGAAGGTCTTGGCCACGATCGGCTCTTCATAAATGTCGGTTCCAAAATCAATGCTCAAGCGCTCACGCTCCTTTTTGTGCTTTGCGAAGGAATAATCAGTACCTGATCACAAAATAAATCACATACAGCCAGCTCAAAAGGCCGTGTACAATCGCCCAACCCACGCTATGCCAGTTCGCATAAGAGATGACCATTGCAAGGCAGGTTCCAAAGGTAATCCCCTTTTTAGCAGCCTCTTTTGTATTCTCGTTCATTTATCGTTTCTCCTATTTTACCATTTTCTTTAAGCTCTGGCGCACGATCTCTTCGAGCGGCAGGTTCTCCGCGTCGATGCCCTTCATCGCCACTGCGATGTCCTGCTGCGTGTAGCCGAGCACCGTGAGCGCGGCGGCGGCCTCGACAGCCTTGCTCTTCTCCCCCGCGGCGATCCCCGGGGCGGCAGGCATACCGATCTCCTGCTGCTGCTTGGCAAGCTTGTCCTTGAGCTCCAAAATGATGCGCTGGGCGATCTTCTTGCCGATGCCCGGCGCGGCGATGAGCGCCTTTTCATCGCCCGTAATGACCGCCATCGCCAACGCCTGCGGCGTGCAGACCGACAAAATCGCGAGCGCCGCCTTCGGCCCCACGCCCGATACGCCGATGAGCTGCTTAAAGCTCCCGAGCTCGCCCTGCGTGGCAAAGCCGTAGAGGTCGAAAATACCCTCGGCGACGTGCAAATAGGTGTAAAGCTTTCCAGCTTTACCCACTTGAAGCTGTGAGATCGTCGTGCTGGTGGTCTTGCAGGCATAGCCCACGCCGCCGCAGTCGATCACGGCGAGATACGGCTCCACGTGGGCGACCGTACCGCTGACATAATAAAACATAAGCTGCCCCTCTCTCCCGCTCAGATGGTCTGCTTGACGTCGCCGCCGCTGACACGGCTCAAAAGCGACGTGGCGCTGCGCGCGTGACAGATGGCAATGGCCAGCGCATCGGCCGCATCGTCGGGGCGCGGCACGGCCTTAAGCTTCAGCAGCCGCCGGACCATGTCCATGACCTGCTTTTTTTCGGCAAGGCCATAGCCGACAACGGCCTGCTTGACCTGCATGGGGGTATATTCATAGAGCGGCACGCCGCTCTTTTCCGCAGTGCACAAAATGATGCCGCGGCCGTGCGCCACGGCGATGCCGGTCGTAATGTTGTTCGAAAAGAACAGCTCCTCGACCGCGATGGCATCGGGCTTTAATTGCGCGATAAGCGCTTCCATATCCTGCTCGATCTGCACAAGGCGGCGCGCCAGCGGCAGTCCCGCAGGCGTGTTGATCGCGCCGTAATTCAAAAGCCGCGTCTGCCCGCGCTCGGCTTCGATCAGCCCGAAGCCGACGATGGCGATGCCCGGGTCGATACCGAGTATCCGCACGCGCACCACCTCCCATGTTACTAATGGATCATTATATCAAACATTTGTCCGAAATGCAACGAGAAATCACGGCATGAAGAGACTGCCGAAAAAGTGGCTCTGCCGCTTTTTCGAGAAGGGTCCGCTGCGCTCTGCGCCTGCGGGCACGAAACTCTGCGAGGCTTTTCGACAAGTGAAAAGGCCGCTCGATGAGCGGCCTTTTGTTTCTTCTTATGCCCGCGGGTGCGCCTTCTGATAGACGTCCTTGAGGTGCTTTTTGACCACGTGCGTGTAGATCTGCGTCGAAGAGATATCCGCGTGGCCCAGCATCTCCTGAATGGAGCGCAGGTCCGCGCCGTTTTCAAGCAGATGTACGGCAAACGAGTGGCGCAGCGTGTGCGGCGTGATGTCCTTTGAGATGCCCGCGGTCTCCTGGTAGTGCTTGACGATCTTCCAGAACCCCTGGCGGCTCATGCGCTCGCCATTCATGTTGACGAACAGCGCCGTCTCCTCCGGGTCGGCCACAAGCTGCGGGCGCACCTCCTTCATGTAGTGCGAAAGCGCTTTGACCGCGGCGGGATAGAGCGGGATGATGCGCTCCTTGCCCTTGCTCTGCGCGCGGATAAAGCTCGCGCTCAGGTTGACGTCGTCCTCATTGAGCGAGATGAGTTCGGAAACGCGAATCCCCGTGGCATACAGCAGCTCGAGCATCGCGTGGTCGCGGTAGCCCTTGGCGTCCACGCACTGAGGCTGGTCAAGAAAGAGCTCGACCTCCTTACCGGTGAGGATCTCGGGAAATTTGTGCTCCACCTTCACCGCCGCGACCCCCTTGGCCGGGTTGATGTCCACCTCGCCGCTGAGCTGAAGATAGGCGTAGAATGACTTGATCGACGCGATGGATCGCGTGATCGTCGCAGCCGACTTGCCCTTGCCGCCCATCCAGGAAACATAGGTGCTGATGACCTCCTGCGTCACCTGCGGCAGCGGCACGGGGCTGAACTCGGTAAGATACGCGGCAAACTGGTGCAGATCGCGCATATAGGAGCTGAGCGTATTCTGCGAGGCGTGCTTCTCCGCAGCGAGATAGTCTTCATATTGCTTGAGATAGTCGGCCACGGACGCACGCCCCCTTCCTTTTTGATATCAGCGCGCCGCCAAAAGCAGGAACTGCGGCACAAGCCACAGCTCCGCAAGCGCAGCGAGCAATAAACACACACAACAGACGCCGAAGCGATACCAGTACGCGCCGCCGTAGGTGACCGCACGTGCGCGCTTGCCGCCTCCGCCAAGCGAGAGCAGCAGAAGCGAGCGGGACTTTTCCATCGCCGCCATGCCGAGCACGAGCGTGCACGGCAGCACCGCTAAAAGCCGCAGCCCAAAGAGCGCCAGCAGCAGCGGAAAGCTCCCCCGCCCGAGCGCGAGCGCGAAGCTGAAGAGCGAAAACGACAGCAGAAAGCCCTGGAACGCACACACCGCCGGGACCAGCATCACACCGATGGAGGCAAACCCCAGCAGAAAGACGATCACCGGCGCGCGAAAGTAGCACATCAGCGTCTCAGCCAGCGCCTGCGCGGAAAACGGCTCCCGAACACCGAGCGCAAAAAAGGAGGAAAAATACCGCTCCAATTCATCGCCCGTGCGTTGAGCCGACCGAAGCGCAAGCGCATAGCCGAGCAACACACCAAACACAACAAACACCGCCAGCACCATGAGCGGCACCGGCATGCGCCGCACGAGCGCGACGCGGCGCACTCTCTGATTCGCCCGACCGATCAAGCAGATCACCCCTTTGTAAAACGCTGAGGCAATGCTCCCGCGAGACCGTCAGGCGGCAGAACGTACCTATAAATATAGGACTTTTACAGCCGTTGCGCAAGCGTAATTGCCTATTTTTCCCAATTTTGTCTATTATGCTAAAATGTTATGTAAATTATATTATGTTAACTTTAGAAACAAGGCGGCAGATCGGAACGCATTCAACAAGATATGGGGTGCTTTTCCCATATCTTTCCAACATTTGCCAAACGCAGCTTCATTCACCACTCGCGTCAGAAAAAGTCGGTTTTCCGGTGTCCTGTCCTCCCGTTTGTGCAAATCGACGCAGGCCGCCGCGCCCCTCCCCCGCCAAAGCAGCTGAGCACAGCCGCGCGGTTATGTTCACCTGCGTCCGCGGCGCGCCCGCGCCCCGCTCCGTTTTCTCTTCCTCTGCCCCTTTCCGCATAAAAGCGACACCGCAGCCCCCGCAAGCATCGCCGCAGCCGTCATAAGCGCTCGGCCCGGCTCAAGCCCTCCGCCAACAAGAAATCCAAGCAGCTGCACCGTAAGCCATGCGGACGCTGCGCACGCGAGCGTCACCGGCAAGCGCTTGCTCGTCCGTCTGCTTGCCACCACACACCCCGTCAATGCCGCCAGAGCCGATGCTGTCAATGCCGCCACGCCGATCCGCTCTTCTCCGAGCACACCATTCAGCACCAGCACAGCCGTCAGCGCCAGCAGCGCAAATTCTGCCACGCAGCACACAAGCGCGCCCCATGCACACTTTTTCACATACCACAGCGTCGATATCGTCTGCTCCACATAAAAAACCTCCCCTGCATTCGCCTACATGAGCGTATGCCAGGGGAGGTTTTCTTATGCTGTTTTCTTTTCCCTTACTTGATCTCAGGGTCGAAGCTGGGCTTCTCTTCCTTTTCAGCCTTCTCCACAGGAGCCTCTACCGTCTTAGGCTCCTCCGCCTTCGCGGGCTCCTCTTCCTTCTTCTCGTCCTTCTTGACAAAGGAAGACTTCTTACCCTTCTGCGCGGCAGCAGCTTCCATCGATTCGGTGGACTGAATGCCCCACTTGGCGACCTCGATGCGAACGCGGTCCTCAGAGGTCTCGAAGACGACCGTCGTGTCGTTCACCTGAACGATACGGCCGACCATACCGCCGATGGTGGTGATGCGCTCGCCCTTTTTCAGGCTGTTGCGCATATCCTCCGCCTGCTTTTTGCGCTTGTTTTCCGGGCGAATGATGAGGAAGTAAAACACCGCGATCATTGCGACCAGTAAGATCATGCTATCCATAGTACAGTTGTTCCTTTCAACACAAAAGATATTGTTATTATAGCGGATATTCCCCCATTGTGCAAGGGGTTTCTTCGCGAGATCAGACTCTTTCCGAAAGCTTTCCGCTGTACTCCGCACGGAAGGCCGCAAATTCGCCCGCATCGAGCGCTTCCCGGATGCGCAGCATGAGCTTATTGTAGAAATACAGGTTGTGCATCACCGCAAGGCGCAGCGCCAGGATCTCCTCCGCCTTGAAAAGGTGACGCAGGTATGCACGCGAAAAACCGCGGCACACCGGGCAGTCGCACTGCTCGTCGATCGGCCTTTCGTCGAGCTTGTACTTCTCGTTTTTCAGGTTGATCGAGCCGCTCCACGTAAAGAGCTTGCCGTGGCGCGCGTTGCGCGCCGGCATCACGCAGTCGAAAAAGTCCACGCCGCGCGCCACACCCTCGATGATGTTCGACGGCGTGCCGACGCCCATCAGATAGCGCGGCTTGTCCTGCGGCATATAGGGCTCGACCGCATCGATGATGTCGTACATCACCTGCGTCGGCTCGCCGACCGCCAAGCCGCCGATGGCGTAGCCGTCGCAGTCAAGCTTTGCGATCTCCTTCATGTGCCAGATGCGAAGATCTCCAAACGTCGCGCCCTGATTGATGCCGAAGAGCATCTGCTGCGGGTTGACGGTATCCGGCAAGGCATTCAGCTTGTCATGCTCGGCCTTGCAGCGCTCCAGCCAGCGCAGCGTGCGCTCGCAGGAGTTTTTCGCGTACTCGTAGGTCGCCGGATTTTCCACGCACTCGTCGAAGGCCATCGCAATGTCGCTGCCAAGATTCGACTGGATGCGCATACTCTCCTCCGGCCCCATGAAGATGCGGTGACCGTCAAGGTGAGAGGCAAACGTCACGCCCTCTTCCTTGATCTTCCGCAGGCCCGCAAGGGAAAATACTTGAAACCCGCCGCTGTCCGTCAGGATAGGGCCATCCCAATTCATGAACCTGTGGAGGCCTCCCATCCGGCGCACCACATCGTCGCCCGGGCGCAGATGCAGGTGATAGGTATTGGAAAGCTCGATCTGGCAGCCGAGATCTTTCAGATCAAGCGCGCTCACGCCGCCCTTAATGGCCGCCTGCGTGCCGACATTCATAAAAACAGGCGTCTGTACCTCCCCGCCGTGCGCGCACTTAAATTTGCCGCGCCGCGCGCGGCCTTCATATTTGATGACTTGAAACATACTCTATCCTCAACCCTCAAGAAATAAACATCGCGTCGCCGAACGAGAAGAAGCGGTAGCGTTCCTTCACCGCTTCCTCGTAAGCGTGCAGCACGTGCTCGCGGCCCGCGAGCGCCGAGACCAGCATGATGAGTGTGGACTGCGGCAGATGAAAATTCGTAACGAGCGCATCCATCACCTTAAAGCGGTAGCCGGGGTAGATATAGATGCTCGTCCAGCCCGCCGAGGGCTCCATGTGTCCGTCCTCCCGCGCCCAGCTTTCCAGCGTGCGGCAGGACGTCGTGCCAACGCAGATGACGCGTCCGCCATTCGCCTTTGTCTCGTTGATGAGCGTCGCCGTCTCGGGCGGGATGACGCAGTATTCGCTGTGCATATCGTGCTGCTCAATGTCATCCTCCTTGACCGGACGGAACGTGCCGAGGCCGACGTGCAGCGTCACATAGCCGATGCCCACACCCTTCGCCCGTATCTTCTCCAGCAGCTCCGGCGTAAAGTGCAGCCCCGCCGTCGGTGCGGCCGCGCTGCCCTCGACCTTGGAGTAGACCGTCTGATAGCGCTCCTGATCGGCAAGCTCCTCCTTGATGTAGGGCGGCAGCGGCATCTTGCCGAGGCGCTCGAGCGTTTCGAGGAAGATGCCCTCGTAATCGAACCTTACCATGCGGTTTCCGTCAGGCAGCACATCCACGACCTCCGCCGTCAGCTCACCGCCGCCAAACTGCATTTTTGCGCCCTTGCGCAGGTGCTTGCCCGGGCGCACGATGCATTCCCAGGTCTTCTCTCCGCGGTCGATGAGCAGCAGCACCTCGCACGCGCCGCCGCCCGGCAGACGCTGGCCGAGAAGTCTCGCCGGCAGCACGCGGGAGTTGTTCAGGATCAGGCAATCGCCGGGCCTTAAAAACTCCGGCAGCTCATAGAAATGATGGTGCGACAGCGCGCCCGTCTCCTTGTCAAGGCACATCAGCCGCGAATGGTCGCGCTGCGCGAGCGGCGTCTGCGCGATCAACTCCTCCGGAAGGTAATAATCAAAATCTTTGGTCTTCATCGTTCTCTTTCCCGTTACATGATCGTAACGCCCGTATAATAGAATTGCAGGATCTCGCGGTAGGTGCGGCCAAGGCCCGCCATCGCGCACGCGCCCCACTGACTCATGCCGACATTGTGCCCGTAGCCGCTGCCCGTGATCGTGAAGCTGCCGCTGCCTGCGCTGCCGGCCGCGGCGCCCTGTCCCAGCGCTGCCGTACCGTTCGAGGTGATGACATACGCGCTGCCCGCGATGCTCACCGTAGAGCCGCTGCCGTCGATCACGCGCATCGAGCCGGAATCGACGCTCTCACCGCTCTCATTGACGCTGTAGCCGCCGCTGCCCGTGCCACCGGTGATGGTAAAGCGCTGGCTGCGCAGATTCAACACCGACCGGCACGCCTCGCGCGTGATGGTCTTCGTCCCGCTCGTGCCGACAAAGGTGACAGAATAGACATTTCCCATATCAGTATAGGCGGAAACATACATATTTTTCACCGTACCGACGCCGTAGCCCTTACTGCTCAAAAGATTCGTCAGCTCGGCGGCGGTATAGGTCGTAGACCAGTGATACTTTGAAATGCGTGAGGCGACCTGCGCCTCATAAGGGTCGATCTTGCCTTTAAGATAGGCAACCTCATTGCCCCAGACGTTCACGCTGTCCTCGCTCGCGCCGCCGTTGCTCGAATAGTAGACAGCCTCCTGCACGATCTGCCCGTTGTAATAGAGGCACTGTCCCGCCGTCTGGTCGACCGCGGAATCGGAATACGAACTGCTCGCCGCTGTTCCCTGATAGACCTGGCAGTGCGTCGTCGCGCAGATATCAAAGCCCTGCGAGCGGTGCTTGGTCTGGCAGGCGGCGTAGGTGCGCGCGCAGACCGCCTGCGCCTTGAGCGCCTCGATCGGCCAGTCGCTGCTCATCTCCCACGGAATAACACCCTTGACGTAGTCGTCCATCGGCACAACGTTGATGACGTTGATCGCGCCGCCGGTCACGCGCTGGTACTCAAAGCCGCCGTAGTAGCGGTAGCCGCGAAACCATGTGACCGTCTTCTGCCCCGCCTCGATAGGGCGGATGCCGAGCGAATAGAGGCCGCTTTGATCGAACTCGAAAAGGATGGTGCTCGTGCCCGTGACGATGACCGTCACGCCCGTGCTGCTGCCGCCGACGACCGTACCGGCCGCGCCGAGCGAATAGAGCGCGCTCTGCGCGCTGCCATAGTCGCTGTAATTGCCCACGCGCACCACGAACACGCCGTTATCGTAGGCCGCGAAGCCGCCGTACTGCGCCGCGCGCGCTTCGGCGCTCGCGCAGTCGTAAAACGACTCGGAAAGCTGCACGTGATAGGTCTTATCCTGCGTGACCGTAATCTTTTCATAGCTTGCAGGCAGCGCCGCGAGCTGCACAAAGCTGCGCGACGAGTCATAATACCCCAGCGCGTAGCCGCCGAAGGGCGAATAATTCTGTAAATTTGCCTCGTCCATGGCGGTGCTGCCGTATTTCAGCCCCACCTTGAGCATATCATGTTCTGCAGCCTGTGCACCGACGCACAGCGCGCCGCACAGCAAAAGCAGCAGCAGGAAGCTCCTGCATCGTTTTTTCATAGCGTCCTCCCCCGCCGAACGGCAATGCGATCGCATTGTTCCCCGGCAGACCTGCATCCATACGAATCGTATTTTACATTATACGACAGTTTTCCTCCACTTTCAAGCACGTCCCGCATCTTTTTGACCGCCGACAGGAGCCATCGGCGGCCGGATCTTTTGAAAAAGGAGTCGTTTTATGAAAGCAACCGTATTTACTGGCAGCGCCGTGGCCATCATCACCCCCTTTCGGGACGGCGCGGTGGATCTTCCCGCCTTCGAACGTCTTATCGAACGGCAGCTTCGCTGCGGCACCGATGCCATCGTCGTCTGCGGCACGACCGGCGAGGCCGCGACGCTGAGCTTCGATGAGCGCATGACGCTCATTGAGCGCTGCGTGCGCTCCGTGGACCATCGCGTCCCTGTCATCGCGGGCAGCGGCACAAACAGCACCGCCTCCTCCATCGCACTCTCCAAAGCCGCACAGAGCGCGGGCGTCGACGCGCTGCTCACCGTCACGCCGTACTACAACAAGGCCTCGCAAAGCGGCCTTGTGCGCCATTTTTCCGCCATCGCCGACGCAGCGGATATCCCGGTGATCCTCTATAACGTCCCCTCGCGCACAGGTGTGAGCTGCACGGTGCAGACCTATCAGAAGCTCGCCGAGCATCCAAACATTGTCGGCGTCAAGGAAGCGAGCGACGATTTCGATCTCATCCAGGACACCCTGCGCCTCTGCCCGCCGGACTTCACCGTCTGGAGCGGCAACGACGGCTCGACGACCGCTATCATGGCACTCGGCGGCAAGGGCGTCATCTCCGTCGCCGCCAACGTCGCCCCGCGCGAAATGCACGAGCTGACACAGCTCTGCCTGGAAAACCGCTTTTCGGAGGCAGGAGCACTTCAGCTCAAACTGCACCCGCTCATCCGCGCGCTGTTCTGCGAGGTTAACCCCATTCCCGTCAAAGCCGCGATGGAGCTTTTAGGCCTGTGCAGCGGTGAATTGCGCTTGCCGCTGTGCGGCATTTCCGATAGTCATTTAGAGCAGCTCGCGCAAGCAATGAACGCCTTCGGCACCTCCGCGTAAGTCTTATTCATCACTCATCCATTTTTATTCATCGAATATTTGCATTGTATTCACCGGATATTCGCTGTATTCATTCGAAATTTTTGCGTTGTGCATATCGCCAAAAAGAGAGGTCCCGCGCCCTTAACAGCGCAGGACCTCTCTTTGATTTTCAAGCCTTTTTCGGGAGCTCCGCTCTTACACCTTCACGCGGTGGAATACCTTCTTGCCCTTGCGGACGATGATGCCCTCGCCCTCAAAGCGCTCGCGCGCAAGGCTCTCGTCGATGGAGGCGACCTTCACATCGTCGATCGTCACACCACCCTGCTGCACAAGGCGGCGCGCCTCGCCGCGGGACGGGCACAGGCCGGTCGTGACCAGCATGGAGAGCACGTTGATGCTGCCGTTTTCAAAGTCAGCATCCGTGAGCACGCTCGTCGGCATGTTGGCAGAATCGCCGCCCGCGCCGAAGAGTGCCTTGGCAGATTCCTCCGCCTTCTTCGCCTCCTCTTCCCCGTGGACGAGCGCGGTGAGCTCGTAGGCGAGGATCTCCTTGGCGCGGTTGAGCTGGCTGCCCTCCCACTTGTCCATCTCATCGATCTGCTCGAGCGGCAGGAAGGTAAGCATACGGATGCACTTCAAAACGTCGCTGTCGCCCACGTTGCGCCAGTACTGGTAGAAGTCGTAGGGAGAGGTCTTCTTCGGGTCGAGCCAGACGGCGTTGCCGGCGGTCTTGCCCATCTTGTGACCCTGCGAGTCGGTCAGTAGCGTGATGGTCATCGCGTGTGCGTCCTTGCCGAGCTTGCGGCGGATGAGCTCCGTGCCGCCGAGCATGTTGGACCACTGGTCGTCGCCGCCGAACTGCATATTGCAGCCGTAGTGCTGGAAGAGGTGGTAGAAGTCGTAGGACTGCATGATCATGTAGTTGAACTCAAGGAAGGAAAGCCCCTTCTCCATGCGCTGCTCATAGCACTTGGCGCGCAGCATATTGTTCACGGAGAAGCACGCGCCCACCTCGCGCAGCAGCTCAATATAGTTGAGATTCAGCAGCCAGTCAGCGTTGTTGACCATGATGGCCTTGCCCTCGCCGAAGTCGATGAAGCGCTCCATCTGGCGCTTGAAGCACTCGGCGTTGTGGTCAATATCTTCCTTGGTGAGCATCTTGCGCATATCCGTGCGGCCCGAGGGGTCGCCGATCATGGTCGTGCCGCCGCCGATGAGCGCGACAGGCTGGTTGCCCGCCATCTGGAGACGCTTCATCAGCGTCAGCGCCATAAAGTGGCCGGCCGTCAGGCTGTCGGCCGTGCAGTCAAAGCCGATGTAGAACTTGGCCTTGCCCGCGTTGACCATTTCGCGGATCTCTTCCTCATTCGTGACCTGCGCCAGCAGGCCGCGCGCCTGCAGCTCTTCGTAAATACCCATTTTAGTTCCTCCTATGTTCATTTTCATTTGATTTTCGGACATTCCCGGGCGTTTCCGGGCAGCAAAAAACGCCCCCTGTCCGCATGGACAGAGGGCGAGCATCACTCGCGGTACCACCTCTGGTTCGCCGCCTTTTCGCAAAGGCAGCCTCACGGAGTGCAGACACACTCCCGCGCGATAACGGGCGCTCCCGGGGCGCGCCTACTGGAAGGATCTTCGTTCGGGCGCCGGCTCCGCGGTGTATTTGGGCATGTTCCCTCTCCTTCTTTCACCGACCGAAGGCTCTCTTTGCAGGGAAACTCTTGCTTACTTCTCCGCTTCATCACCGTAAACGCGATTATTGTACCGAAAAGGCTTGCGCTTGTCAAGCCTTTTGCGGGTGGTAGTTCATAATGAGCCTGCAAAGCCCTTCGCGCAGGAGGGCAACGTTCTCCTCGTCGATCTCCTGCGTCCCGCGCGGCAGGATGCAGCGGCCAAAGCCACCGACCTTTTTGCAGGCACAAACGACCGTACTGTGCGGAAACGCTGCATTATCCGACGGAAAGATGATCTGTCCGTCCACCTTCAAAAAGCAGGTCTTTTTATCGCTGTTGACAAAATTTTCGTTGATGGCGTCGAGCAGGTCGCCGTCCCAACGGCTCGCCTTGCTCGGCAGCACCAGCAGCTCATCCCCTTCGCCGACGCAGTCGACGACGAAGACCGGCTTATCCTTCAGGCACGGGTATTTACGGCGCAGCCGCTTGGCGCCCTTGCTCGCCTGCGCGCTGCCGTCGAGGAAAAGGAAGCACACCTCGCCGCGGTAGCGCGGCGTCAGCGCCTTGGCGACCTCCAGCAGCGTCACAACGCCGGACTCGTTGGCGTTGCGGTTGTTCTTCTCATCAGGGCCGTATTTCGGATAAAAGAGCGCCACAGCCAGAAGCAGCAGAAACAGCGGCAGCGTCATATTCGGGATGTTCAGCGGGAACGTCACCGCAAACGCGATCAAAAAGCTGCCCGTGATCAGCAGCAGCGGAAAAAGCGCCTGATAGAGCAAAAATGTGACGGGCCGCGTGGGACAAATGAGCGGCGGCAGGAGCTCCCTCACGCCCGTGTCGTAATGCGCCGCAAGAACGATCTTCGCCTTGTCGATATCGCCCACGACCACATTCGTCACGCTGCCGCCCGCGGCAAGCGCGCTCTCCCCGCTCTCCAGCCTCGGCGTGTAGCCAAGCTCCTTGAACGTGTGGACGAGCCACGTGCGAAATTCCGTCTTCTGTTTTTCCTTGCGCCGCACCGAAAAATCCCGTTCGATGCGCGCGGCAAACTCATTCATCCCGTTTTCCTTTCCCGAAAAGCGCGCGAAAGCGCACTTTCATCCCGCAACTATTTTTGCTTTACTGTAGTTTATTCTTAAAGGCTTCCGCCGCACTCAGCAGCTCTTCCGCGCCGGAGAGCATCGTCTCGCTCGGATGGTCGCCACCGCTCATGCGGGCGATCTCCGCGCGGCGCGCCGCGCGGTCGAGCAGGCGCACACGCGTCAGCGTGCGGCCATTTTCCTCGCCTTTTTCCACGCCGAAGTGCACATCCGCCATCGCCGTGAGCTGCGGCAGATGCGTCACGCACAATACCTGCCGCGTGCGCGAGAGCTTGGCGAGCTTCTCCGCCACGCGCTGGGCAGCGCGGCCCGAAACGCCGGTATCGACCTCGTCGAACACCATCGTCATCACGCTGTCCTGCTCAGCGAGCACGTTTTTGAGCGCCAGCATGATGCGCGAGAGCTCGCCGCCGGACGCGATCTTCTGGATCGGGCGCAGCGCTTCGCCCATGTTGGCCGACATTAGAAACGCGACCGTATCTGTGCCGTCCTCGGCAAGCTCCTTGTCCTGGAAATCGATGGAAAAGCGCAGCTTCGGCATATCGAGCTCCGATAATTCCCGGGAAATACGCGTCTCCAGCTCTTTCGCCGCCGCACGGCGCTTTTCCGAGAGAACCTTCGCCGCGTCACGCGCGGCGCTCTCCTGCGCCCGGAGCTTTTGTTCGAGCTGCGCAAGGCGATCGTCCGCATACTCGATGCGGTCAAGCTCCTCGCGCGACCGCTCGAGATACGCAAGCATTTCCTCCACGCTCGAGCCGTATTTCTTTTTCAGCCGGTAGAGCTGGTCGCAGCGGGACTCCACCGCGTCGAGCTCCTGGGGCGAAAAATCAAATTCATCCTTCTTGTCCCGAATCGTCTCGGCAAGGTCATACGCTTCACAGCGAAGCGTTTCCAGCCGGTCCGAGAGCGTGATGAACGCATCACCAAGGCTGCGGAGTGAGCGCAGCGCATCCTCAGCCTCCTTGATGGCGGATACCGCGCCAAGCCCCTCGTCGCCGCCGTTCAGACAGGCATCCGCCTCGGAAATGGCGGAGATGAACTTCTCTCCGTTGCGCAGGATGTTGCGCCGGGCAAGGAGCGCTTCCTCCTCCCCCTCCTGCAGGTCCGCGCGTTCGAGCTCGCCGATCTGATGGCGCAGCATATCCACGCGGCGCGCCTTTTCCGCCTCGTCCATTCTGAGCGCGTCCATCTCACGGCGCGTCGCGCGCCAGGCATCGTAGCGCGTGCGGTAGGCGTTCAGTTCCGCCTCCACGCGGCCGAAGCGGTCGAGGTAAATAAGGTGCTGCTCTTCATCCAGGAGCTGCTGTCCGTCGTGCTGACCGTGAATGTTGAGCAGGCTCGCACCGATGCGCCTGAGCTGCGCGACCGTCACCGGCCGTCCGCTCACACGGCAGACGTTTTTCCCGTCGCCGTACAGCTCACGCTGCAAAAGGAGCGTACCGTCCTCCTCCGGGGCCAATCCGTTTTCGGCAAGTCCCGGCAGCTCCGCCGGTACATCGCCGAACGCCGCGCTGACGAAGGCCTTTTCCGCACCCGTGCGGATGAGCTCGCGCGAGGTCCGCTGACCAAGCACCGCGCCAAGCGCGTCGATCACGATGGATTTTCCCGCGCCGGTCTCGCCCGTCAGCGCGTTGAAGCCGCACCCGAATTCGATGTCCGCCCGCTCGATGATGGCGATATTTTCAATGTGCAAAAGCTCAAGCATCGCTCATTCTCCTGCAAAACGTTCTCTTCTTACTTCATCTGACGCTGCTTCTGCATCTCTTCGATCTCGCTGCACAGCTCAGACGCCGACTCATTTTCACGCATCACGATGAGCACCGTATCGTCGCCGGCGACCGTGCCGACCTTGGACGATACCTCCATCCCGTCAAACGCCGCGCCCGCCGCAGGGCCGAGGCCCGGCATCGTCTTGATGAGCACCAGATTCTGCGCGCAGTCGACCGAAATAATGCTCTCGCGCAGGATGGTCTGCAAACGGTCGGCAAGGTTCAGCCGCACCTTCTGCGCGGAGACCGCATAGCGGTAAGTGCCGTTGCCGGTCGGCTCCTTGATCAGATGGAGCTGCTTGATATCGCGGGAGATGGTCGCCTGTGTACAGGAAATTCCCTCCTTGCGCAGGTTGTCGATCAACTGCTCCTGGGTCTCAATCGCCGAGGCAGCGATGATCGCGAGAATTTTCTCCTGTCTTTCATTCTTCATTGCTGAGTCCTCCCATCAACATTTTCTTTTGTAGAATTTCGCAAAAGCTTCGCTTGGTCAACCGGACCAGTTTGGTATCATACTTGGAACGGCGCACCTCCACGCAGTCTCCGCTGCGCAGGGAAAAGGCGCGGCCGCCATCCACACTTAAAAGCACGGGCTTGTAGCTGTTTTTCTCCGTCTGCACGGTGATGACCCGCTCGGGCGAGAGCACGTAGGCGTTGGCGTGAATGCTGTGCGCGCAGATGGGGGAAACGATGAAGTTCCGCGCCGTCGGCTCCACGACCGGTCCGCCCGCCGAGAGCGAATAGGCCGTCGACCCCGTCGGGCTCGCAACGATCACGCCGTCGCCCGCCACGTCCACGAGCTTGCCCTGCTCGGTGAAGATCTGAAGCCGGATGACGCGCGAGATATTGCCGCGCGCGATGAGCGCTTCGTTGAGCGCAAGATTCGAGTAAATGACGCGCCCCTCACGCAACACGCTTACGTCGAGCATCATGTGGCTCTCAATGGCATATTTGCCCGCGCACATATCCCGCAGGCGCGAGAGGTCCTTGCTCTCGAGCTCGGCCATAAAGCCGAGGCTGCCGAGATTCACGCCGAGCACAGGAATGTCCCGATGCGCGGCCGTTTTTGAAAGGTGCAGGATGGTCCCGTCGCCGCCGAAAGCGATGATCATATCCGCGCCGCGGAGCTCCTGCTGCAGCGGCTCGATGCTGAGACCATAGCCCTCCGGCTTTTCCTGATTGCGGAACGGCAGGCATACGACATTCGGGCAGCCCACCTCATCCAGCACGCGCTTGGCCTCCTTCGCCACGCGCAGCTGCGCGTCGCGGTAGGGATTCGGACATAAGATGACCTTTTTCAGCATCCGCCCCCCTCCTTCCCGTGATCAAGCGCCGCGTGCGACTGCTCGACAAGGCCGTGAAGGTCAAAGGTCTTTTCCACCCACTCGCCGCTTTCGAGATACCCGAGATATTCGATGTTCCCCTCCGGTCCGCGGATGGGAGAGAATGTGATATCAAGCACTGTAAAGCCGGAATCCTTTGCATGGTGCAGGAAATTTTCCAGCACCTCAAGGTGCACTGCCGGGTCACGGACGACGCCCTTTTTGCCAACCTTTTCGCGCCCCGCCTCAAACTGAGGCTTGATGAGGCACGCGACGTGTCCGCCCGCCTTCAGCACACGATGCACCGCGGGCAAAATGAGCTTCAAGGAGATGAACGACACGTCGATGCTGGCAAAATCCAGCTCATCGGGGATCTGCTCATGGTCGAGATACCGTGCATTCGTGCGCTCCATGCACACGACGCGCTCGTCGGAGCGCAGCTTCCAGTCGAGCTGACCGTAACCAACATCGACAGCGTAGACCTTTTTCGCGCCGTTTTGCAGCATACAATCGGTAAAGCCGCCGGTCGAGGCACCGATATCGGCGCAGACGCAGCCGTCGAGCCGTAAGCCAAAGGTCGTCATCGCCTTTTCGAGCTTGAGCCCCCCGCGGCTCACATACCGGAGCGTATTGCCGCGCACCTCGATCTGTGCGTCGTTGGGAACGGCGGTGCCCGCCTTATCCACGCGCTGCCCGTCCACAAAGACGAGCCCGCTCATGATCATCGCCTGCGCGCGCTGGCGGGTCTGCTCCAAACCGCGCTCCACGAGCAGCACATCCAATCTTGTCTTATTGCTCATCGCAGCACCTCCGCAGCTTTATTCGCAAGCGACTCCGCATCCAGTCCAAACTCTCTTTGCAGCTCCCCGAGCGTTCCCTGCGCAGGGAATGCCTTGCCTAAATTGCAAAGCTCCAGCCGTTCCGGAGCGATACGGTTCCAATCGAGGATGGCCGCCATGCGCTGGCCCATGCAGCCAACGCCCGCGCATTCCTCTGCCATGAGCAATGCCCTCGTCCTGCCGACGATCTCGCGCATATCGCGGTCATAGAGCGGCGAAATGGCGTTGATCTTCACAACGCGTGCCGATATCCCCCGCTCTTGCAGCAGCTCCGCCGCCTCCAGCACATTGTTGATCATCATGCCGTAGGCACAGAGGGTGATATCGCTCCCCTCGCGCAGCACGACGAGATTCTGCCGCCCGCTGTCTTCCTGATAGGCCCCCTCGCCGCCGCGCGGATAGCGGATGGCAACAGGACCTCTGATCTCGTTCACCGCGCGCGCGAGCATCGTGCGCAGCTCCGCAAAATTCGACGGGCAGAGCACCGTCATATTCGGGATCTCCGAAAGGAACGTCGCGTCGAAGATGCCGTGGTGTGTTTCTCCGTCCGCGCCGACCATACCAGCGCGGTCGACCGCGAAGACAACGTGCAGGTCCAGCAGCGCCGTGTCGTGGATAAGCTGGTCATAGGCGCGCTGCAAAAAGCTCGAATAGATCGCCACGACCGGCGTGAGCCCCTGCTTGGCCATGCCAGCCGCCATCGCGACGGCGTGTCCCTCGGCGATGCCGACATCAAAAAAGCGCGTGGGGTACTGCTCGGAAAAGTCGTGCAGGCCGGTGCCGTCGCGCATCGCAGCGGTGATGGCGCAAATCGTTTCGTCGTTTTTCGCAAGCCTGCAAAGCTCGTCCCCAAACACGGCGGAAAAATCCATCTTTCTCTCGCGCGGCGCGCCCATCTTCGGGTCAAAGCTGCCGACGCCGTGGTAGCGCTCCGGCTCCCGCTCGGCGGGCGGATAGCCCTTGCCCTTTTTCGTATGCACGTGCACGAGCACCGGGCAGTTCAGCTCCTTCGCCCATTTGAGCGTATTGGTGAGCTGCCCCACGTCGTGCCCGTTCACAGGGCCGAGATAGGTAAAGCCCATATCCTCGAACATCGTCGAGTTCGGGAGCAGCGCCTTTTTAAGATTCGTCTTCAGGTGGTGGTTAAAATCGTACACCGCGCGGCCGACCGCGTTGCGGTCGAGCACATCACGGTAAGCCTTTTTGAATTCGTAATAACCGGGCTTCGAGCGCAGCAGGCCCAAATGCTCGCTCACCGCGCCGACGTTGCCGTCAATCGACATCCCGTTGTCGTTCAGGATGATGATGAGCGGCTCGCCGCTCGCGCCCGCGTTGTTCAGCCCCTCGTAGGCAAGGCCGCCGGAGAGCGCGCCGTCGCCGATGAGCGCGAGCACGGAATAGTCCCCGTGCAGAAGCGTGCGCGCCTTGGCCATGCCGAGCGCCACGGAGACGGAGTTGGACGCATGGCCCGCAATGAACGCGTCATGCTTGCTCTCGTATGGCTTCGGGAAGCCGGAGAGTCCCTCATACTGCCGCAGCGTCGGGAACCGCTCCCGCCGACCGGTCAAAATTTTATGTGTGTAGCACTGATGCCCCACGTCGAACACCAGCCGGTCGCGCGACGTATCGAACACCCGGTGGATGGCCACCGTCAGCTCGACCGCGCCGAGATTGGACGCCAGATGCCCGCCCGTCCGGGAGACATTTTTCAGCAAAAATTCACGCAGCTCTGTGCAAAGAAGCTGCGTTTGCGGGTCATTCAGCGATTTGATATCGTTGGGGTCACGAATGGTTTCAAGAATCAATGCGATTTCCTTCTTTATCTGCCAAGATGCAGCACCGACAGCACCTTCGCCGTCAGGTAGATGACATCCTTGCTCTTTTTCATGGCGACCTTTTTGCCAATGGCCTTGCCGCCGATCGTCAATCCGGAAATGAGCGCCGTGACCACGGTGGATACGACGATACTGCGC
>ENA-OUQP01000043-OUQP01000043.1-human-gut-metagenome-genome-assembly--contig:-NODE-43-length-135716-cov-9.378031_pt1 | contig 135716 bp, 122 predicted proteins | sample MGYA00237951_ERZ548836 | MGnify/ENA primary metagenome ERZ548836 (study PRJEB26490, sample SAMN05194702) | human gut metagenome | biome: terrestrial biome; feature: human-associated habitat...
GAACCCGTGTTTTCGCCGTGAGAGGGCGACGTCTTAACCCCTTGACCAACTGGCCTTGCGTCAACCGACTTGCTTAGTATATATCAGCTTATCGGAAAATGCAAGCCTTTTTTTTTATTTTTTTTTAAAAATTTCAAAAAAGCAGTTTTTTCGCTTATTTTAGCCCAGGTCTATCTTGAGATCACCCGGCTTGATAATTCCTCTGGCACGAAAAATCTTGCCGATCACCCATGTGATCAGAAGCGGAAGTACAAAGCAGATCAAAATCATGCCAATCCACTCAAACGCTCCTGTCTGGTATCCTTCCGGCATCTGTGTCCATCCGGTAACAACCCCGATTGGTCCTACCAGTCCGGAAGTACCCATTCCGGAAGAAATTGCCGGTCCGTTGTTTCTCATATGGAACACGCAGGTGGCAATCGGCCCTGTAATCGCAGAAGTAATCACCGGTGGCAGCCACAGGACAGGTTTCTTCATAAGATTCGGAACCTGGAGCATGGAAGTTCCAAGTCCCTGTGCCACAAATCCGCCAACTCCATTATCCGGAAAGCTTAGGATTGCAAAGCCAAGCATATGTGCACAACATCCTGCTGTCGCAGCTCCACCTGCAAGTGCCAGACCATTCCAGACTTCCATTGTCACACTGCCGTCAGCAAGTCCTGCAAGCACTGCTCCTCCACTGATTCCTACCGCAGCGCAGATTGCCGCTGAGCTGATTGGAAGTGTCAGCACGATTCCAACAACCACAGAGATGATCATTCCCATCCAGAACGGACGAAGATCTGTTGCCCATCCGATAAATGCTCCAAGTGCATCACAGATATTTTTGCAGACCGGTGCAAGAAGCATCGCAAGAACCACTCCAACGATCACAGTCACTGCCGGCGTCACTATGATATCTATTTTTGTTTCCTTAGATACCAGTTTACCGATCTCACATGTGATCACTGCGACAAAAAACACCGCCAACGGACCACCGGAACCACCAATTGCATTACAGGCAGCTCCGACCGCACACAGCGAATACATAACCAATGGTGGTGCCTGAAGTGCATGCCCAATTGCAAGTGCCATTGCCGCACCGGTCACACTGGTCGCATAACCGCCAATCTCCAGCAGCTTTTCTGACACAAAACTTCCCGGACACACATTCTGTCCGATCGTATTTATGATCGTACCGATCAGAAGTGACGCAAAAAGGCCCAATGCCATAGATCCCATTGCATCAATGCCATACCTTTTGAAGGATATGATCACGTTCTTTCTTTTCAGAAAGCTTTCTTTTTCGTTATTCATTTTTTCTCTTTCCTCTCATTCATTTCTGATTCGAAAATCATTCTTCCGGATCAGCCACAGGTTCTGCCGGGATAAATACACGAGCATGTTTTTTCTCTTCATGCTTCTGTTTTTTGGCTTTTGCCTGTGCTTCCTTACAGAATTCCATCTGGGAATTCACAATAACCTTTCCTCTCTTGTCCTGTTTTTCATAAGTGCCGTCCGGCTGCAGAATATGCGCCTTTACATTATCACGGAATTCCAGATCCAGTACATGCAGGATTTCTTTCTTAATACGTTCATCTTCTACCGGAAATACAATTTCCACACGGCGGTCAAGATTTCGTGGCATCCAGTCAGCGCTTCCCATATAGATTTCATCAATTCCATTATTTTTGAAATAGAAAATACGGCTGTGTTCCAGAAATTCTCCAACGATCGAACGTACGTGGATATTTTCACTGATACCTGGTATACCGGTTCTCAGGCAGCAGATACCCCGAACAAGCAGATTGATCTGTACTCCACAGGAAGATGCATAATAGAGTGCCGCAATGATTGCAGGATCACACAGAGAATTCATCTTCGCCGTGATCTCCGCTGGTTTACCCTGTTTTGCATGTTCTGCTTCCCGTTCGATCAGCTGCAGGAAACGGGTTTTCATCCAGATTGGTGCAACGATCAGACGATTCCATTTCTTCGGCTCCGAATATCCGGAAAGCATATTAAATACAGCCGTTGCATCTTCTCCAAAACGTTCATCACAGGTAAAAATACCACAGTCTGTATATAGTTTTGCTGTAGAATCATTATAGTTACCGGTTGCCAGATGTACATATCTTCGAATTCCTGTCTCTTCTCTGCGTACCACCAGTGTGATCTTACTGTGCGTCTTTAAGCCAACCAGTCCATAAATAACATGGCATCCTGCCTTTTCCAGCATTTTGGCCCAGACAATATTATTCTCTTCGTCAAATCTTGCTTTCAGTTCCACCAGAACAGAAACCTGTTTGCCATTTTCCGCCGCCTGAGCCAACGCTGCAATGATCGGAGAATGTCCACTAACTCGATACAGAGTCTGTTTGATTGCAAGTACACCCGGATCTTTTGCTGCCTGCCGTACAAAATCCACAACCGGATCAAAGCTCATATATGGATGATGCAGAAATACATCTCCTTCTCGGATCACCTGGAAAATATCTTTATCATTCTGAAATTCCGGAACCGGAGCCGGTGTATATTTCGGACTCTTGTATTCATCAAAGCCCTCCATTCCGTAAACCTTCATCAGCATAGTCAGATCCAGCGGACCCGGAATATTATAAATGTCTGTATCCTTAATCTCAAACTCTTCTTTAAGAATACCCAGAAGACGTTTATCCATCTTTTCTTCCGCTTCCAGGCGAATCACTTCACCCCACTGACGCTTTTTCAGCTGTTTCTGGATCTCAACCAGCAGATCTTCTGCTTCATCCTCGTCAATCGTCAGATCTGCATTTCTCATAATTCTGTACGGATGCGCACAGACTACATCATTACTCAGAAACAACTTACCAATATTGCGCTCAATGATCTCTTCCAGAAGGATCACGGTTCTCTCACCGTTCTTTTCAGAAGGGATCTCTACGATTCTCGGCAGCACAGACGGTACCTGGACTGTTGCAAATTCCAGTTCTTTGGCATGCTTTTTGTTACTTTTCTTGGCGATCAGCGCACCGATATTCAATGTCTTGTTGCGGATCAGTGGGAATGGTCTGGAAGAATCCATTGCCATCGGTGTCAGCACAGGATATACGTTATCTTCAAAATAGCGATCCACGAATTCTGCCTGTTTCACTGTCAGGTCTTCATGTTCTGCTACAAGATGAAGGCCCACTTTTTCCAGTGCCGGAAGTACAGAACGGTTAAACGTGCTGTATTGCACACGTACAAGCTCATGTGTCTGGCTGCTGATTTCCTTCAGCTGTTCCTCCGAAGACATACCTGCAATGTCTTTTTTCTTATAGCCTGCATGTACCTGATCTTTCAGTGATGCCACACGCACCATAAAGAATTCATCCAGATTGGAAGATGTAATGCTTAAAAATTTCAGCCGTTCAAATAATGGCAGACTTTTATCACGTGCTTCACTCAGAACACGCTCATCAAATTTCAGCCAGCTCAGTTCACGGTTCACATAGTATTCCGGTTTTTCATATCTGCTAAGATCCATATTTATCCTCCTCCGCTTACGCTCTGCGTTTCCGTTTTAAAACAAGGCGAATTCCAAAGACTTCTTCAAAGAACTTCACTTTATCACGAAGCAAACCAAGCTCCAGTGAAATATCACGGCTGGAATCTATGATCATCTGCAGTTCTCTGTCCTTCAGTACCACTCTCAACGATTCCACCTTCTGATAATGGCTGCGGTCCATGGCATTTGCAAGACGAAGGATCGCAGTCAGTTTCGCAACCAAAAGGTATCTTTCCCGGTCAATTTCCGGCCCGTCATCATAATTTCCATAATAGACAAACTCTGTCGTGTTGTATCTTACCGCACTGGCAATGACTTTGCGTTCTTCCGTTGAAAGTCCAATGATCTCGGTTGCCATAATGATCCGATACGAACATTCAGCAACATCTGCCATACTGATGTATTTTCCACAGTCATGAAGCTGTACCGCAATCTGCAGAAGCAGCCGTTCTCTTGCGCCCATACCATGAACTTTTTTCATACTGTCAAAAATTGTAAGCGCAATATCTGTCGTTCCTTTAATATGGTCTTTACCAGTAGAATATCTTTTTGCAATATTTTTGGATGCTACCAGAATGTCATTTTCAAAATTATGCACACTCTTGATAAATTTCTTCTTTTCACCGTAATCATATGCAATTCCATCCAGAAGGGATACACCTGGAACCCACACAGACTCTGCCTGAAAGATTTCCAGAAAATTCTTGCAGATGACCATCGTCGGAATTACCAATGATGCATATTCCGGATCAATATCCATCTCCTGGGCAAGTGCCTGTTCTGTCTTGTAGATTGTCTTTTCGTAGCGCTTGGTAAATTCATCGCTGGTTATGATATGATCTCCCAGCTCTTCACGAAAAATAGTATCTGTCAGGAAATCCCCCATCAGGATCACATTTTTGATATCACGGTCTTTCAGATACAGTCTCTGAAATGCAGTTAGATCATTTCGGATAAATTCCTTGATCAACTGGTCATAATGCGTTGTTGTTTTTTCCAGTTCCTTCAGTCTTTCACGAATACGCATGCTTCCCATCTTAAAGCTCTGCGTTGTTACCAGCGCATCTTTATCAAACAGCGAAACCTGCAGATTACCACCGCCAACATCCAGAATTGCTGTTCCTTTCTGAATGATCTTCTTGAAGCCGGATTCAATAGCAGCTATGGATTTATATCCCAGAAAATGCTGTTCCGCATTACTCAGAATCTCAATCCGGATACCGGTCCGCTGATAGATCTGCTCCTGAACGATCACCGGATTTACGATTTCACGAAAAGCACTTGTGGCACACGCACGATACTCGGATACCCCAAATTCCTGCATCATGTTGCTGAAATCTTTCAGAATGACACATATGTCATCTACCATCTCCGGCTCCAGCCGTCCTCTTGAATATGCACCTTTTCCAATTTCCAAGCGATATCTTACATCATTCAGCTCTCGAAATCCGATTTTCTTTGAAAATTCAAAGATTTTCATGCTGATCTCATATGAGCCAATATCAATCGCAGCAAAAGTTGTTACTGCCATACCCCCAGCTCCTTCCCGTTTGTATTATGCGTTGTTACTACGCTTCCTGTGTTTCTTCCTTTCCAAGAAGATGATCAATAAACTGCTGTGCAGTACGTCCTGTAAGCCCACCATGAGAAATTTCCCATTTGCCAGCCTCCAGAAGAAGCTCATCCTCCGGCATTGTAATTCCGTTACGCTGTGCCAGCGTCTTAACGATAGTATGGAATTCTTTTCTGTCTGGTGCACCGAAATAGATACGTACTCCGAAACGATATACAAGAGAAAGTTTCTCCTGTACGGTATCAGAGGAATGAATATCATCATCTGCTCCGACTTCCAGTTTATCTCCGGCTCTTTCTCTTACCAGATGGCGACGGTTGCTTGTTGCATAGATCAGGATATTTTCCGGTTTACGTTCCAGTCCGCCTTCGATAACAGCCTTCAGATATTTATATTCTATTTCGAACTCTTCAAAAGAAAGATCGTCCATATAAATGATAAATTTATAATTACGGTCTTTGATCTGTGCGATGATCTGGTTCAGATCTACAAACTGATGTTTATACACTTCTATGATTCGCAGGCCTTCATCATAATATTTATTCAAAATTCCCTTAATACTGGAAGATTTACCGGTTCCCGCATCTCCAAAGAGCAGACAGTTGTTCGCCTTTCTGCCTCTGACAAAAGCTTCTGTATTCTCAACCAGTTTCTGTTTTGGAATCTCATATCCAACCAGATCCTCCAGCTGTACATGTGCAATTCTCGTTACCGGTACGATCACTGCTCTGCCGTTCTGGTCATGATCAATACGGAAAGCCTTGTGAAGTCCGAGCTTACCTACACCAAAATCCTTGTAAAACTGTACCATGTCCGCCATAAATTCATTGGTGTCTTTGGCTACTGCCAGCGTCTTGCTCATATCACAGATTCTGTCACGGATACGTTTGTTGAACATTTTTCCCGTATCCTGCGGTGCCTCATAATTACAGAGAATGCTGCAGCAGGAAGTATGGAATAATTTATCCAGTACTGTCAGGTCAAAATCATACAGTTCTTTAAAAATTGCGAAATCATGAAGTGCCAGCTGATTGATGCTTCCCTCGATCGCACCGCGGATCTCGCTTGCCATACTGAATGCATTCTCATGATTTACAAGAAGCAGTGTCAGATAGTCATGCCACAGGTTTCCTGTAAATCCATAAGATCCTGCAATTTCGATCAATCCATTTACACATTCATAAAACTCTTCTTCCATTTCGCTTGCATTGACTGCTGATCTCTCACTTGCATCCATCAGTGCAGTCATTTTATCTAAAATATCTCCGTGCTCAAAACCTCTGTAAAGCACACATTCTTTTACTCTCGTCATCTTACTGTTCCTCCTGCTGTCCATAATTGCCAAGCACTCTCATCCGATTGGCTTCCGCTTCTAATCCTCGCAGGGCATTTTTAACTGCCGGTTCTTCCAGATTTCCTTCAAAATCCACAAAAAATCTGTATTCCCACTTTTTACCTGTGATTGGGCGAGATTCAATTTTTGTCATACTCAGTCCATTGTAAATAAAATGAGAAAGCATATTATACAAAGTTCCGCTTTCGTGTGGAAGTTCGAAACAAACACTTACCTTAGCCGCACTTTTCTCATAGACCGGATGCGCACTGACAATGATAAATCTGGTCACGTTCTGGTCATTGTAGCAGATATTCTCTGCCATTACAGAAAGTCCGTAAAGCTCTCCTGCCGCCCGGCTCGCAATTGCTGCCTGTGACCGATTCATCTCTTCATGAACTTTTTTGGCAGCTCCCGCGGTGTTCTCCGTCTTTACGATTTTCCAGTCCGGATGGCTTTCCAGATATTTTTTACACTGTGCCAACGCCTGTGGGTGAGAATAGACTGTTTTAATCTCATCCAGAGAAGTCTCCGGAATTCCAAGCAGAACATGCTCCACTTTCACGCCCTGTTCCCCGACGATATACAACTGATATTCCGTCAGAAGATCGTAAATATCCGTCACAATACCCTCTGTAGAGTTTTCGATCGGCAGTACTGCATAATCTGCTTTTCCCGATGCAACTTCTTCCATAGCATCTCGGAATGTTTTTACATGGTAACTATTGACCGCATCAGAAAAATACGCACGCATGGCAGCATAACTGTAAGCACCTTCTACTCCCTGAAAAACAACATTCACCCCTGTCATAGGAAGTGCATCTACCATCTTATAATCTTTTGTATCGTTTTCAACTCCATTTTTGGTCAGTAACTGATACTGTCTCTTTCTGCTGATCGCCATGATCTGCTGAAAAAGCTCCTGTGCCCCAAGTTCATTGAATTCCCCATGAGCAGATTCTTTCAGGACTTCTATTTTGTCCTGCTCGCGTTTTGGATCCAGAACCTTTTTTCCTGTATGTATCTTGTATTCTGCAACATCTTCGCAGACTTTCATTCTTTTTTCAAAAAGTCGCAAGATTTCTTTGTCTATCACATCAATTTCCTTACGACATTCCAGTAAATCTGTCATGAATTCTTTTCCTCCTGAGTTTTGACAATTGTTGTAATTTCCCCGATAAAAGACAGGGACCCAAAAGAAAGGATGACATCCTCCCGTCCTGCCATTGCAAATATTTTATCTACCGCATCCGGAATGCTGTCCGCGGCCTGCACGTGCGGATTACATTTTTTTACTTCTTCCGCAAGTTCCTGCGCCGGCAGGGCACGTGGATTATCCGGTGTCTCAATCGTAATGATCTGCTCTGCATAGGGGCAGAGTTTCCGAATAATATAAGGATAATCCTTATCACGAAAAACTCCCATGATAAAGAACAGTTTGCGTCCTTTAAAATACTTCCGCACAGAATCCTCCAACATATCTGCCGCAGCCGGATTATGTGCTCCGTCCACAATAAACAAAGGCTCTCTGTGAATGATTGTCAGACGTCCATTCCATTTCGTATCCTTCAGACCTTTTTTTCGCTGTTCAACTGTTGTCGGATATCCGACTCGTCCCAACACCTCAAGTGCCTCCAGTGCAAGTGCTGCATTCTCCGTCTGATAAGATCCTGCCAGTGCCAACTCATAGTTTTCTCCCCGGTACTCCAGCGTCTGTCCCGCAAAATCTTCTTTCACTGCTTTTGCTTCATGCAGGTCTGCCTCTGTCAGATCTGCACCGTTTTCACGGCACACTCGCTCTATTACAGCCATAGTCTCCGGCTGTTGGCCGACCGTTACAACACTGCATCCAGGTTTGATGATTCCTGCCTTCTTTTCTGCAATTTCAGAAAGCGTGTTTCCAAGAAATGCCTGATGATCCATACTGATCGGAACGAGCACTGCAAGAACTGTATTTCGAATGATGTTTGTTGCATCCAGATTTCCACCCATTCCAACTTCCAGAATTACCAGATCACATTTTTCTTCGGCAAAAAATAAAAAAGCCACCGCCGTTTCTATTTCAAATGGGGTGGGATGTGCAAGACCTTCTGTAGTCATTTCTTTAATTGCTGCAGCAACCCTGGTCACATATCCCGCAAATTGTTCTCTGCTCACCGCACTGCCGGCCACTTCCATCTTCTCACGATAAGAATATACGGATGGGGAAATATATCTTCCGACACGATATCCAGCTTCCGAAAGTGTAGTATACAGATAAGCAATTACGGATCCCTTGCCATTGGTTCCTGCTACGTGAACATATTTTAACTGATCCTGGGGATTTCCCAGTCGTTTCATCAGCTCTTTTATATTTGTAAGATCCAGAGCACCGCCCGCATAACGGTCCGCGTCTTTTACATATGCTCTGCTTTGTTGATAGTCCATTTGCTATGTCTCCTGTGTTTCATAAATAATTGTGTATTTATACAAATATAGCATTTACGTATGTTTTTTTCAAGACTGGGAGATACTTATTTACGTATTCTTAACACGTTTTTATCAGGAATCAGGAGTAGCTGCCATGAATCAGAATATCTCAAATTTTTTACTGTGCGGTTCTGCCGGATGGTGCATGGAGATTTTCTGGACCGGTCTTCATTCACTTTTTACCGGTCAGAAGACTCTTACAGGAAAGACTTCTCTTTTGATGTTTCCCATCTACGGCTGTGCCGCTGTTATTGCTCCACTGTCCGTAAAATTATCTTCCTTCCCATTCTTTTACCGTGGAATCCTGTATACTGCCGGATTCTATCTTGTGGAATTCATCAGTGGAAGCTTCCTGAAGCAGTTTGGAATGTGTCCCTGGGATTACAGCGGTGTACCGTTGCAATGTCATGGTGTCATCCGTCTGGACTATGCGCCACTGTGGTTTACTGCCGGACTGATTTTCGAGAAAATACTTATGAAATCTTCTTGAAAAATCGATTCCACTAGTATATGATTGTGCAAGAGAGAAAATTTCTGTAACTGAAAACAGTAACAAATTTTCCACATCAATAAGGGAGGTTTCACATGAGACATTTAATGAGCCCGCTGGATCTTTCTAAGGAAGAACTTGAAGATCTTCTCACTCTTGCCAGCGACATTGAAAAAAATCCAAAAAAATACGCGCATGTCTGCGATGATAAGCGACTTGCCACCTGTTTTTACGAACCAAGTACACGTACACGTTTAAGTTTTGAAGCAGCCATGATGAATCTTGGCGGCAAGGTTTTAGGTTTCTCTTCAGCCGGTTCCAGTTCCGCTGCCAAAGGCGAAAGTGTTGCTGATACTATTCGTGTTGTTTCCTGTTATGCAGATATCTGTGCTATGCGTCATCCAAAAGAAGGTGCTCCGCTCGTAGCTTCTATGGCTTCTTCTATTCCTGTTATCAACGCCGGTGACGGTGGTCATCAGCATCCTACTCAGACCCTCACTGATCTTCTTACTATTCGTTCCCTTAAAGGAAGACTTGACAATCTTACGATCGGTCTGTGTGGCGATCTGAAATTCGGCCGTACCGTTCATTCTCTGATCGAAGCTCTGGTGCTTCGTTATTCCAATGTCAAATTTGTTCTGATCTCACCGGAAGAACTTCGTGTACCAAGTTATATCCGCGAAGACATCCTTGAGAAACATCATGTAGAATTCGAAGAAGTAGAACGTCTGGAAGATGCACTTCCAAAACTTGACATTCTCTACATGACTCGTGTACAGAAAGAACGTTTCTTCAACGAAGAAGACTATGTCCGTATGAAAGATTTCTACATACTTGACAAACAGAAAATGGAACTTGCTCCAAAGGACATGTATATTCTTCATCCGCTTCCTCGTGTAAACGAAATTGCTGTTGAAGTTGACGATGATCCTCGTGCAGCATATTTTAAACAGGCTCAGTACGGTGTATATGTCCGTATGGCACTGATTCTCAGACTACTGGAGGTAGAAGTATAATGTTAAATGTTGGAGCACTTCACGAAGGTTTCGTACTCGACCACATCAAAGCAGGCAAAGCCATGACCATCTATCATGACCTGAAGCTTGATAAGCTGGACTGCACCGTTGCGATTATCAAAAATGCCAAAAGTAATAAAATGGGCGTTAAAGATATCATCAAAGTAGAATGCCCTATTGAAAACCTCGATCTGGATATCCTTGGTTTTATCGATCACAACATCACAGTCAACATTATCAAAGATGAAAAAATTGTTGAAAAAAGGATTCTGAAACTTCCAAAACAGATCACAAACGTTATCAAATGCAAAAACCCTCGTTGCATTACTTCCATTGAGCAGGGGCTCGATCAGGTATTTATCCTTGCTGATCCGGAAAAAGAAGTTTACAGATGTAAATACTGCGAAGAGAAATATACTGGCAAACGCAATAAATAATTACATAAAAAAAGAAACGTCCACAAAAGACGTTTCTTTTTTTATGCAAGCAGACCGATAAGCCGGGTTATGTCGTTGAGTGATCATCTGTCTAGGCCATCCGTTGCCAGATGGCTCAAGCGACCCACCTGAAAGCACGACGGGCAGCCGTATTGCTTTCGTTTCGGTCTTGCTTCGAATGGAGTTTACATGTGCCCGTTCTGTTACCACAACGGCGGTAGTCTCTTACACTGCCTTTCCACCCTTACCTTCCATAAAGAAGGCGGTTTATTTCTGTTGCACTGGTCTGGGAGTCACCTCCACCGGACGTTATCCGGCATCCTGCCCTTTGAAGCCCGGACTTTCCTCGTCTGCACCCTTTCGTCTGTACAGCCGCGATCACCTGACCTGCTTGCACGAGTGTTATTCTAACACGAATATATTTTTAAGTAAAGAAAAAAATCATCAAGATTTCTATACATCAAAACAACTTCCGCCGACGAATTCCCTTAACAGTGAATTATGTGGAATATCTTCACTTGGAACAGAAATGAAATAATCCAGAAATTTCAAAAGGCGTTTTGCCTCCAGATACTCCGGTTCGCTCTTATCAATGCCAAATAACAGTGGCTCTGCATATACTTTAAGGCATGCCAGCTCATACACAAGTGCTGAATTAAACATGACATCTGCCTGCTCCTGATATGGAAAGATGTTCGCTTCTTCTCCACGACGTACAGACGGCCATCTGGCAATCGTATCTTTTGCCGAAGTTCCTCTGGTTCTTGCATCACGTACAATCCGTCGGAGCAGCCTGCCGTCCGTAGTCGGAATGCGGTTATGTTCATCAATATTCAGCTGAGTCAGTGCGCTGATATAAATCTTGAATTTACTTTCTGCCGGAAGTGCATAGCTCAGTTTATCATTCAGACCATGAATTCCCTCTATAACCAACACATCCTCCGGACCAAGCTGGAGAAAATCGCCTTTATACTCTCTGTGTCCTGTCTTAAAATTAAACACTGGCAATTCAATACGTTCTCCACGCAAAAGAGCAAGCATATCTTTGTTGAACTGCTCTACATCAATTGCTTCAAGACATTCATAATTTTTTTCTCCATATTCATCCAGCGGAGTCTCTTCTCTGTTCTTGAAATAATTATCAACTCCGATCGGATGCGGCTTCATTCCGTGCGCCAGAAGCTGAATAGACAAACGATGCGAAAAAGAAGTCTTTCCCGATGAAGACGGTCCCGCGATCATAATAAACTTCTTATTGCCTTCCAAGACAATTCTCTGTGCAATATCAGAAATCTTGGCTTCCTGAAGTGCCTCCTGAACCAGAAGAATATTGCTGATACCTTCTTTTGTAATGTGATTATTCAGATCTCCGACATAAGAGATATCCATCTTCTCTGCCCACTCCTGAGATTCTTTCTGCACCTGAAAGATTTTTCCTTCCGGGCGAAACGGTGAAATCACAGACGGATTTTTTCTTGTTGGAAGTTCCAGAACAAAACCTTCATCGTAAAGTTTCAGATCAAAGTATTTTACATACCCTGCATGATCTGCCATATAACCATAAAAATAATCTTCATAGTAACCAATATTATAAATATTCACCTTGGATACCCGACGGAAACGAAACAGTTTTTCTTTGTCATACATTCTATGATGATGAAAAAGTGAAACTGCATCATCTGTATTTACAGAACGTTTTCCAATCGGTGTACACATATCTGCCAGTTCCTGCATCCGTGTTTTTACATTGTCAAGGAAATGCTGATCAAGAACTGCTTTGCCGGCCATGGTAAAATAATAGCCATTTCCGACGGAATAGTGGATCATGACTTTTTCTATATTTTCTTTTCCTGCCACATCATAGATTGCTCTCAGCAGTACCAGACAAACCGTTCTTTTATAGGTTTCGAATCCTATATGATCTTTTGTCGTTACAAATTCCAGTGTACAGTCACCTTTCAGTTTCTTCTGGAGTTCACGTAATTTTCCATCTGCCATTACCAGAATGACAGGCGCTTCTGCCACTTCTTCCTGATACTCATCCACGATTTCTCTGTATGTCGTACCAATTGCATATTCATGCTCTTTCCCGTCAATCGTAACTTTAACCATTTCCTGATTCATAAAACAGCCCTCCTGTTACTATCCTGCTACAGTATCATATATGGACTTTTCACTTTCGCACATGTTATCTGAAGTGATGGATATTTTTCTTCCAGAATTTTACGCATTGCCTTCATAAAGATATATTCCGTACCATAATGTCCGGCATCTATGATCGGAAGTCCACTGGCAACAGCATCAATTCCCGTATGATGATCAATATCACCCGTCACATAGACATCCGCTCCTTTGGCAAGGACATCCGAAATCATGCTTTTGCCGCTTCCGGTGCAGATGGCAGCTTTTTCTACCATTGTATCCGGATCTCCGTAAATCCTGACATCATTCAGCGCCAGCGCCTCTTTTACAAATTCTCCGCATTCTTTCAGAGTCATCTTATACGGGAGGCAGCCAACCCGTCCAAATCCCTCTTCACCCTGCTCTGTATGAGCAGTTACCGAGAGGACTTCTCTATCTGTAAGTTTCAGATAGTCTGCACTGAGTTCTGCCATACCAAGCACGTCGTAATTGGTATGCATCGCATAATACTGAATCCTGTTTCTGATCAGTTTCAGAATTCTGCGCCCTGTAAAAGAATGATTATTTATTTTTTTCTGTCCTTCAAAGATCATCGGATGATGCGTAATGATCATGTCTGCTCCTGCAGAAATTGCTTCATCCAGCGTTTTCTCCGTAAGATCCAGTGCCAAAAGCACATGATGCACCTCCGCTTCATCATCACCGACCAGAAGGCCTACATTGTCCCAGTGTTCTGCCATGTCAGCCGGATAACGACCATCAAGCCAGTTTGTCAGTTCCTTTACCTTCATATCTCTGTAAAGCAGCCAAAATCAACCGCTTTTCCTCCTCTACTTCATCCAGGCGTTTCTTTGCGCCCTCTCCTGCTGCATTTTTCAATTGTCCGGAAATTTCTTCTCTGATTCGCAGTTCGCGTTGCAGATACTTATAAAGAACCGGATGCAGACGCTCCAACAGCAGTTTTCCAAACATTTCCTCTTCTCTCGTCCAGATTTCTCCTGGTGTTCTGCCCGAAACTGCTTTCATCATCGGATAATATTTCCCATCTTCCAGAATCATTTCTTCCTGAATAATACAGAATCCATGTTCCATAAGGAAATGACGAAAATGAGGAATATCCGACTGCGGTTGAAGAATCAGTTCCCGAAAGCCCGGCAATGCAGCCTTACCTTCTGTAAGGATTTTCTCCATCAAAGGGCCGCCCATCCCGGCAATAACCAATGTATCACCTTCTCCGGTGCGGACGCCCTGCAGTCCGTCACAGAGTCTCGCCTCTATGTATTTGCTCATCCCATACTCTGCAATATGTTCCTGTGCCCTGGCCAGCGGTCCTTTTCCTACATCGGTCGCGATCGCACCCGGAATCTTATGATTCAGCATAAGGTATACCGGCAGATATCCATGATCACATCCCACATCTACCAGCCGGTTTCCCTCCGTCACCATGTCTGCAATAGCTTTGAGGCGTCTGGACAGCTGTACATGATTCCCTGCCATTAATCCAGATAATCCTTCAGCTTGCGGCTGCGGCTCGGATGGCGGAGTTTACGAAGTGCCTTTGCTTCGATCTGACGAATACGCTCTCTCGTAACGTTGAATTCTTTACCAACTTCTTCCAGTGTACGTGCACGTCCGTCATCCAGGCCAAAACGAAGACGAAGTACCTTCTGTTCTCTTTCTGTCAGTGTTCCCAGCACTTCGATCAGCTGTTCTTTCAAAAGCGTAAATGCAGCTGCATCTGCCGGAACCGGAACATTATCATCCTGAATAAAGTCACCAAGATGGCTGTCTTCCTCTTCACCGATCGGAGTTTCCAGTGATACCGGTTCCTGTGAGATCTTAAGGATTTCACGAACACGATCTACCGGCATTTTCATTTCTTCTGCAATTTCTTCCGGAGTAGGTTCGCGTCCTAACTCCTGAAGCAGCTGACGGGAAACTCGAATCAGTTTGTTGATCGTTTCTACCATATGCACCGGAATACGAATGGTACGTGCCTGATCGGCAATCGCACGTGTAATTGCCTGACGAATCCACCAGGTAGCATACGTACTGAATTTGTATCCTTTACGATAATCAAATTTCTCCACTGCTTTGATCAGGCCAAGATTTCCTTCCTGAATGAGGTCAAGGAACAGCATTCCCCTTCCGACATATCTCTTGGCAATGCTTACAACCAGACGAAGATTCGCCTCTGCAAGACGTTTCTTTGCCTCTTCATCACCCTGTTCCATACGTTTTGCCAGTTCGATTTCTTCATCTGCTGTCAGAAGACTTACTTTACCGATCTCTTTCAGGTACATACGAACCGGATCTTCAATGCTGACACCTTCCGGCACAGACAGATCGATCTTATCCAGTTCAATTTCTTCCTCATCATCCATTTTTTCGATGTCTGCATCGTCATCCAGAATCAGCTCTTCATCATTTCCTGAAATACGAAGCACATCAACTCCACTGGCTTCCAGAAAATCCAGAACCTTTTCCATCTGTTCAACTTCCAGAGACTGGTCTTTAAAGAAATCGCTGATTTCCTGATATTCCAGTACATTTTTCTTCTTTTTTGCAAGCTCCAGAAGCTCTACCAGTTTCTCGCTGAATTTGCCCATATTCATTTCCATAGGTGCTCATTCCCTCCATATAGTGTTTATATTTTAACCTTATTCAAAAGAAATATGCAGTTCCCGGCGTTTTCGCCCAAGTTCTTCCAATTCTTTTTTTGCTTTGACTATCTGCTGCAATCCTGCCATATCCGTAGGATCCCAGTTACGGTTCCGTTCCGCAAGGCTTTCGGATTTTATCCTGAGAAGTGTATCTGCAAACGCCTGATCCTGTTCCTGTTGATTTTCCAGATGGATCGTCGCATTAAAAAGTGATGCCACTTCCCGCTGTTCTTCACTGTCTGTAAAACTATTCAGAAGTTTCGCAGGATTAACCTGTCCCTCTTCCCTCTGCTGAAACAGCATCTGCGCCACTTCTCTGTATAATGGGACCACAAAGTCCTCCGGTGTCAGATACTGTGCAACTTTATCAAAAACATTCGGATACGTTACCAGCCAGGTCAGCATCAGTTTCTGTGCCTGCTCTGAAGCGGTCTCTTTTTTCTTTTTATTCTGACTGCCACTCTTTGGCTGTATCCGATTTTCGGCCGGTGTTCCTTTAAGCGCCAGCGTATTCACCCGCTTACGCAGATCTTCTGTGCTGACACCGTATTGTCCCCGATACTTCTTGACAATCGCTTCTATATAAAGATTTCTTTCCAGTTCATCTTTCAGTTCCAGAAGCATTTCTGCACATCGCTCGAAGAAACGATTCTGCCCCTGTGGTTCCTCCATCGGAAACTCGCTTTCTGCAATACTCACACGAAACATAAAGCTGTCGGATGCCTGGTTCAGCCGTTCTTCAAATGCCTCTGCACCCATGTTTTTGATAAACTCATCCGGGTCTTTGTAGGGTTTCAAATCAACAACTCTTGAATTCACTCCCGCTTCCCGAAGAATCGGAATTCCACGAAGTGCCGCCCGAATGCCAGCCTCATCACTGTCATACAGAAGCAATACTTCCTGGGTATACCGTTTCAAAAGACTGGCATGGCCTGATGTCAGTGCAGTTCCAAGCGACGCCACCGCATTGGTAAATCCCGCCTGATGCATGGAGATCACATCCATGTATCCCTCACACAGGATCAGATATTTCTTTCTTGTCGTTCTGGCAATATTCAATCCATATAAATTCCGGCTTTTATCAAAAATCTTCGTCTCCGGTGAATTCAGATATTTGGGCTTGCCGTCTCCCATAACACGGCCGCCAAAACCGATCACACGATTATTGACATCCATGATCGGAAAAATAACCCTGTTCCAGAACTTATCATACATTCCATGCCGTTCATCCACGTTGAACAGTCCCGATTCACGGAGCCGCTCATCACTGTATCCTTTGGATTTGAGGTATTTATACAGGCCGCTGCCAAACTTGTCCGAATAACCAAGCCCAAATTTCCGCATCGTCTCTTCACTCAGTTGACGCCCTGCGAGGTATTCATGTCCCTGCCTGCCGCCTTCTGTACGGAGCTGATAATAATAATACTGCGCCGCCTGCTTATTGATTTCCAGAAGTTCTGCCTTCTGCTCTGCTTTTTCTCTCACTTCTCTGGAATATTCAATCTTTGGAAGTTCTACTCCCGCTCTGTCCGCAAGATGCTTTAACGCTTCTCCGAACGAATAATTTTCATATTCCATAATAAAATTAAATACATTTCCTCCTGCACCACAGCCAAAGCAATAATACATCTGCTTGCCGGGTGTTACAGAAAAAGAAGGAGTTTTCTCATTATGAAAAGGGCACAGTCCAAAATAGGAACTTCCCTTTCTTGTCAGTTTCACGTATTGCGATACTACATCTACAATATCATTTTTCTGTCGGACTTCCTCAATGATATCGTCCGAATAACGCATACCCATCCTCCTCTGTCATTACTGTTCACTCCGTTCACAGTAATCCTCTATCATTTTATCAGTAAACTTCCCATGCTTTTGGTATATAGATCTTTCGAAACTTTGCCATGGAATACTGGTCTGTCATACCGGCCAGATAATCGCAGACCACTTGTGTCTTCGATTCTCCTTTTTTCATCAGCTGCCGGTATTCTGCTGACATCTCATCTGGATTTTCTATATAATATGTATAAAGCTTTTTCAGCATTTTGATTGCTTTTTTTTCTTCTTTTTTTGCCTCCGGATGATCATAGACATTTTGAAACATGATCTTCCTGAGATCCATCATTGCCTCATAAATCTCCGAAGACATTTCAATATGATTCTTCTCCATGCTGCTCTCTATGATATCATGTACAAATGTATTCAAACGTTCTCTCGTTGTATACCCCAGCAGCATTCGAAGTGTCACCGGTATATCGTCTTCTGTAATAATGCCGGCTCTTTGCGCATCATCCATATCATGATGGATATAAGCAAGCTTATCCGCCAGGCGGACCACCTGTCCTTCCATCGTAGACGGATTTCCACTGATCCGGTGATTCAGGATCCCATCCCTTACTTCCCATGTAAGATTCAGTCCTTCACCATTCTTCTCCAGCACCTGCACTACACGGATGCTTTGTCGATAATGTGCAAAACCTCCCGGATGGATCTCATCCAGTGCCTTCTCCCCGGCATGTCCGAACGGAGTATGCCCCAGGTCATGCCCCAGTGCGATTGCTTCCACCAGATCTTCATTCAGGCGCAATGCCTTCGCAATCGTCCTTGCAATCTGAGATACCTCAAGCGTATGTGTAAGACGGTTTCTGTAATGGTCTCCCTGTGGTGCAAGAAAAACCTGTGTCTTGTCCTTCATTCTCCGAAATGCCTTACAGTGCAAAATTCTGTCCCGGTCTCTCTGATAGACTGTGCGGACATCACATTCTTCCTCCTGCCGTTCTCTGCCTCTGGAATGACCACTGTGTGCCGCATAAGGACTTAAAAGTTCCAGTTCTCTCTGTTCCATACTTTCTCTGATATTCATAGGCACGCCCTCCACAGAATGACAAAATACCTCTTATTAATTATATTCTGTGTCAAGCAGCAAATTCCTCTTTTTTTCAAAAAAAACATGCAGATAAATTTTTTCGACATTCGCAAACACAATTCGAGATGTGCACATAAAACAAAAAGCCCTGTACGGGCAAAAAGAAAAGCCCTTGAATCATCAAGGGCTCTGCATGCGGAAGATGGGACTTGAACCCACACGAGCGCAATGCTCACAAGATCCTTAGTCTTGCTCGTCTGCCAGTTCCGACACTTCCGCATATTCTGTTTCGCAGGAGTTAACTCCTCGCGACAAATGATATAATATCAGAGTCCATTCACAAAGTCAACACCTTTTTTGAAGTTTTTTATATATTTTATATTTTTCATTCAATTTGGTGATTTTATGGTCGGATATTTTCTAATTCAGTTCCGCGATTCTGCTCACTGCAACATAGATTTCCTGTATTTTATACCAGGTTGGGTAATCTGTGATTCCGGTTTCCGGAAGGCCAAAAACATTTTGAAATTTACGTACAGATTCACTGGTCCGTTCCCCATAAATCCCATCTTCACCCACTTTCGGAATTGCCGGATATGCTCCCGCGATCACATTAAGCTGTTCCTGAAGCTGTCTGACCTTCTCTCCTGTAGCTCCAATATTCAGATCATATCCCGGCCAGGAAGACGGAATACCGGAAATTTCTTCTGCTACATTGATATACATATCATTGCCATAAAAATACCTCAGGATCTCGATTGGTGAATATCCCTGATCTCCCAGTGATTTGCTTCCCCACTGTGTCATCCACCCTCTATTCCTGCACTGCACCCTTCTTCCATCACAATACTGTGTCAGAATTGGCTGACGCACATTCGGTCTGGACAGATAGTTTTCAAAAAGTTCGTCTGTGATTCTCGATATGCTGTCAAATACATTTCTTCCACGAATCCATTTGTGATCATATGCAGTCGAAGATGTAATAGTAAAATCTTTTCCTTTATTCCGGTACCACGTGTTATATATAAATTCGGGGTTGATTTCTTACATCATTTTATCTTAATATTATTTAAAATTATACTCTTATCAGACGCTGTTGCCAATAAATTCTGACTTGTTTTTTCTGGATTGCTGATAAAATCCTCCAGCCGTATTCTAAATCGTATTGTGATCTGTTCTTCCATTACATCAATACGCTCAACCAACTTATCAACCAAAACTCTTTTCGTGTGTGAGTCCGCATCCAAAAACACCTGCTGCCACGTCGGGATCTGTTCCCGGAGGTATCCCCACTCGGAAATGGATACATCCATATTTTTTAATTTTTCTTCTTTCTGCTTTATTATCTCCTGTTGTTTACTATAGGTTTCCTTCTGCTTATCAATCAGTCTTACAAGATCATCCAGTGATAATGGATATTCTCCTGTCATAGCCTGTGGGATGTTTTCTTCCATGACATCAATTTTTTTCTGAATCTTGAGAAGCTCCTGTTTTTCTTTTTCCAGCTCAGTTCTCACTGCTTTCTTTTCCTTTTGTTTATTTATCTCTATTTCCTGAAAAACATCATCATTTTCCTGCAGCCGCCCTATGTACTCAGAAATTGAGTTGAAGACAATCGGTTCGATCTTGTCGGCCCGGTAAAAACCTCTTCCCGGATGTACCGCACCGCTCCATGCATCCTGACATTTATATATTCCGACTTTTCCGGAACGCTTTTCTCCGGTACTCTTGATGGTCCAATAATTATACCTGCTGCCATTGGTCATTTTACATCCACAATAACCACAATATAATACATCCATCAGAGCTAATGTACCTCTATTGCTAATCATTACTGTTATATTCGGATCTTTGTGTTCATCTGTTTTCGCAATGTTGTCAGCCCGCTTCTTCCTTAGATCCTGTACACCATTCCAGATATACACCTCTACAATAGCAATTTCTGGATTACATTCTTCCGCAACAATCCAATTATCGCTTCCAAGCTTATGATATACGCCGTCAGTTCTGGTTCTCCTATTATATGCAGTATAACCAGCATATATGGGATTCGTCAAAATGCTCGTAATTGTTCCAGCTTTCCAGATATCATTCGGTGCCATATCCTTATATTTTTCGTGAGTATTTAAAATTTTTGCTATCTTTACAGAACCATATTCCTTGTAAAATGCTAAATCGTAAATAAACACAACCACTTCAGCCTGTTCCGAAATGATAACCAGGTGTTTCAAAGCTCTACCATGCTTGCTTATTTCACCGGAATATTCCAGCGAATAACCATAAGGAGCTTTACCGCCCATAAACCTTCCTTTTTGAACAAGCTTCTTTGCGGTATCTTTTACTCGCATCCCAGTATCAGAACTGCTTTTCTGGGCATTTCCATAACGAAGAGCGAGTACCATCTGTCCCATAATATCATCTGTTTCCGGAGAAATACAGCCATCCTTGACTGTATAGATATCCACTCCATACCGCTTAAGCGTCATCACGTATGATCCGATCTCCCACATACGTCTGCCCACACGGTCATCTTTATAGACAACCAAAATATCATACTCTCCATTTTTCGCGTCTTCTAAAATTTCTTTCAGAATGTCACGCTTTTCCACTGCGTTCTTGTAGCCGCTATTACTACCTTCGAAGTACTCCTTCTTATCTAGTACCCAATCTTTATGCTCCCTTATGTAATCTAAGTCGATCTGCCTCTGTATGTCCAAATCTCCATCTGCATCCAGCTGCTGATTGGAACTTACGCGCAATAACACTCGTACTCTTTTCATTTACTCACCGCCTATATGTCCTCGTCAAAAAACAATTGAGGAGGTATCTCGCCTCCTCACATGCTATCATTCGTTTCCGCTTGCCTTTCCCATAGTTTCCCTTAACGTTCCGGAAAGAATTGCTCTTACCTCCTGCAGGATCTTTTCTCCGTCAATTTTAGGATTTTGAGGAAATTCCATAATCACACTCACCCCAGACGGGTCCTGCTTTTCAATACGATCATATGCCGGTTCCTTCATGGCAAAATCAGCCTCGATGATCCTTTTTTCATCTGTATTCCTGACTGCCGAATCATATGCACGTCCTGTCATATTAATACCTCCATTTCTTCAAAAAATCTATGTTTCGGTATTAATATGTAATTTATTTTGCAAAACAGCAAAAATTCAGATGTTACCTCGTAATCTCTTCATTTCTCTCACATTTTATCTATTTTTCTTCTGATTCTGATTATTTACCCAGTAAATAATAACCCCTTCTATTTTCAATTCTAATTTTTGTGCTATACTGTTTATAGGAAAATTATTTTGAAAGGAAAATAGGATGAATTATTGTATAATGATGAAATATTCAGCAAAGGAAAATTGCTATATTGTGACCGTTCCAGATCTGCCGGGTTGTATGGCAGATGGGAAAAGCCCCAATGAGGCATACGAAAATGCAAAAAATGTGATTACAGAATGGATAGATACGGCAAAGGCAGCAGGGAGGGAGATACCGGAACCATCTTTTGGGCAAGATAATTTTTAAGGGACAGCTTTTTAAGAGCCGTCCCTTTTTCTATTTCTTCTATATTATTAAAAGAAGATGAAATCTATAATACGATGTAGCAAGGACTGATGTTGTTGTGTCGCTACCTGTTGAAACTCGTCCTGTTGCTGTCTCATTTCCTCGAATTGTCTTTGTTGGAAATCATTCTGCTGTTGCTGGAATAACTCCTGTTGCATTGCGTCCTGTTGGCAGTACAGGTCATTCATAGAAAAATCATCAAAGCCACCGCCAAAACCAAAATCATCAAACATCTCTCATACCTTCACTTGTTATTATTGTAGGCTCCGGGATCCGGATACCTTCCTTATTTGCTGCAGTTATCCAGGCCTGTTTCGCATCTGCTATCATTGCCGGAATATCCTCCCATCGTTGGCAGCAGGTGATACATCCGGGTAGATCTGGAATAAATACAGTGTAGCCGCCCTCAACTGGATCCTCTATGATTAAAATAGGATATTTTAACCGTAAAAAATAATCTATCTTATTCATACCTGCAGCCCTCCGTTCTGATATTGGTGACTAAGCCGGTAAAATGTGGTCCTGCTAAGTCCTGTCAGTCCCATCGCAGCCGCTGCGGTAATCTCTCCTCGCGTCCAGCGTTGCATTACCTCATTATAGTTGGCGGGTAACTGTATTTGTGGCCTGCCGTAGTTGTTCCAAGCAGGTTTGTCCCGGATCCGATCAACGCCCTGGGTTTGACGTTTTTGCGTGCGCTGTATTTCGTGATCAATGACATAATCGAGAGTGCTTATGACGGTGTCCAGGACCATGTCGGATATTTCCGGATTGCAAATTGTGGTTGTTGGGATATCCAGAATTTTCACGTGGATATTGTGATCTCGATAATACTGCAGTTCCTGGCGTGCGCTGCGTTTGCCACCAAGAGCCTCCAGATCATAGACAATAAGAGTATCACCTGATTTCAACAAGTGATTTTTCAAGTGCTGATATTGTTCTCTGTCTGGTATTTTTCCGTGAAATCGTTCGATTATTGTGTTGTCATCAGTTGCTCCTGCCGCCTGCAGCCTTTTCTTATGTGTAGCTGTGCGGTATGTAGATATGTAATAGTAAGTTTTGGTTACATGTTCTATAGTTCCTCCTAGTTGTTAATTTTCTTAATATCAGACGCGTCCGGGTGTTACCGTATGTAGTAGGATTTGTCCGGCCACCGATCACATAGAAACGGTGGACTTTTTGGAATATTATTGCTATTAGCAGAGCGGTATTTCCGCCAGTGTGTAATCAGGGTTGCTGTCGGTAGCAATGCGGATACTCTGCCGCTGTTCCTGCTGACTGATGGAGTTTCTACCTATTATGTGTTGTAGGGCAAAGTTAATCGTTCTGTTGGCTTCCTCTGGTGTCAGTCCAACATAGTTTTTTAGTGAAAATTCTGTCTGTTGAAGGATTTCATCAAGATTACGCTCAATCAATTCGCTTAAATAGTAGATTTCGCTTTCTGGCATATTGTGCGCTCTCCTTCCTTTTTGAGGTTTTCCGGGGGATCTCTAAGCTTCTTTTCAATATTACCGGCTATTATTTCTTATTAATAGTTCGTAATCTTGCACACTCAAAGATGGTAGCCAATGCTAACGCATTCATCAAAAAATAAAAACTGTTGACATTTTTACAAGCTTTTAAAAAAATGCTTCTTTCCTCTCCTACTTTTAAATAGATATAACAGCTCAAGATTATTTTTAGTAACTATTGATTTTATTTGCCGCTTTACAAAATTGTGTATTTTATACAAAAATAGTGGTCTAAAAAGCTATTTTATTGACATTTATGTTACAACCGTATCCTTATAATATATATAGAGTACGGTTACCATTAGAACTTTTCGTACTGTAAACTCAACAATCGTTAATGAGCTCTTGAGCCGTTAATTTTTCTAAAAGTAACATCAGTCAGAGACATAATTTTAAGAGCTAATAATATAACCTATGATTTGTAATATCAAAAACAAAACGCTTTACGCTGACCACGTTCTTTGGGTCGATAGATATACTGGCTAGTAAATTAAATTAATAGCTGGTATATTTTACACACTTAGAACTCCCCCGTAAAACCTCGTTTTTCAGTTGTAAAAGTTCTTTTTTCTGGAATTTCTTTGAAGCATCGAGCCGATTTTCACGACCCGTTTATATAACAGGGAGATGAACTTCTCCTTCAGATCTGATATATACATTATAGAACGACCGTCCCAAAAAGTCTATTGGCACACTATCCAAAAGCTATTGTGCGTAACTCTCATCCAATTTATTTAATAAACTGACAACATTCACCTTTTTCCTATAAGAACAAGCGCATACAAAATTTTATGCTATAAACCCATTCTTGTTGTGAAATTTGCACATAATTTTATTGCTTTTCTTCACTTTTCTCCTTAAAAATCGTTCGTCATTTTGCACAATAAAATATTCAGATATCTGAATAAAAATTGAAGTATCCCAAAAAGCATTCCAAAAGTAAAAGTGATGAAAATACTATTTATCCACATAAACTCTATATTTTACAAGCATTTCGTGGTACTATTTCCACATAAAATAACAGAAAAGAGGTGTTGTGCAAAATGACGGACGAAATTGATTTTAGCGAATGGAATCCAGACCGGCTTGAAACGGACGGCGAAGATCTGATGCGGACAATCTATGCATATTTCTGTAATAACGGATACCCACACAAACTGCAAGATGCTATTGACACTGTCATTCAGATTCTGGCCACTGAAGATAATACGCATCTGGAGATTGAGTCTTTGATAATGGAACTTGCCGGGGCTGCTGATTTGTGGGGATTTCAGCAGGGATTTAAGGCAGCCATAGAAATGTTATCCGGTAACACATTCCGCAAGATTTTTAAGGAGGACAACGAATGAATAACGAGGAAAAAACAGGAACCATTAACGAGCTGTATGGTGGCGTCCAAGGTATTCACAATTACGTAGAAATCTATTACTACCAACAAGCCAGGGAGATTGCTGCTGTAACAGCTATTGCAATGTTGCGAGATAATGTGCCTCCTGCTGATGTCAGGATATGTATTGATAACTGGTATGGCGTAGAAATCCCCGAACATGCAATGAAAATTTTAGAAGCAGAGGCAAAATCCGACGAGGAAGAAGAACAGCTTACCGGCAAGAGGAGAACAGATCTCTCACCATCCAGTCTCCATGATCGGTGCTGCCGGATCCGCAAGGCCAAGCGCATGTGTGAATGTGGCGTGTCGCCGGATATCATTCACAGCGTTTACCCAGAGCTTTCTGAGGAAGAAATCGACAATATCTGTTCCAGTGTTGACAGTGACAATACCGGAACAGAGGTTGATAACCTGACACTTAGACAATTGCAAGAGGTAGTAGCTACTCCTCTCAAAACAACAGTAGAGCGCGTAGCGTATCTCCGCGGTCGCTGGGACAAGGCCAAGAAAGTCGTACAGGATCTATACTGTAATCACGGCGGAAATAGCCATCCTGTTTACGACTTTTTCCAAGACTCTGAAATCAAATATGAAGATATTATAAGCTGGAAGATGGAAGCCAAACAATATCTGGAGCAGAAAGCTATAGAAAAGCGCGCAAAAGAGACTGCGCTCCGCCTTTTACGCGCCGGCATGGATCCGGCTGCCACCCAAGCCAGCATCAAGGAATGGTTTTGTGTAGATTTGTCCGATTCCGCCTTTGAATACCTGGTAGGACAGGTAGAAATAGAGAAAAATTTTTCTAAAATCGCTGATGCGATAGAAGGGAGACCTGGAAATGTCAATCAAAAAAACGAATGAGTCTGTTGATAGTATAGACATTATGAGGATTTCTCAAGAACTAATCTTGAAAAATAGGACAGTATACAAACATCTTGCCGCTGATATCCCTGTTCAACAAATTCTTGATGAAATCATCCCAGGATTAATCAAATTATATAAAGATCACATGCCCTATACGGCATTTTCACCGTTTAATTATGCCACATACGGCATAAAGCAACTCCTTCTAAAATATCGGTTATGCCGTATGCGGCATTAACACCCTTTGATTATGCCGTATTTGGCATTTTCTATTTTTTCTCAATACTTATTCTGATTATCCACTTAGAAAAATCTGGATTTTCCTAAAATAGATCTTCTTTAAAGAGAATTTGCGCGCCGGGCTTTTTCTAAAATAGCAATTTTAGGATGAGTATGATCCGATTTCTTAAAAATGTCAACTTTTACAGGAAAATCAGGATTTCTAAAAGTTGGCAGCAGGATTTGAGAAAAATTGCCCGGAAATCAAACAAACCTAACTCAAATCAGTATAAACATTGCTATTTTCCCAACTTTTATTGTCCTAAATTCCAACTTTTATGAAAAAATGTCAACTTTTTGTTCTAAAAAAACAAGTGATTTTCCTAGAAGAGAGCAACTTTTACTACCCTAAAAGTTGACACTTAAAAGTTTGGTTTTATTTCCAGAAAAAGGAAAAAGTTGATAGAGTAAAAGAAATCCCCACCGGATATCCGGCGGGGATAAGACATTATTCGAAAGTTATATCTACATCAGAAACTGCATCCGTTTCCTCCTCTGGAGAAAGTTCAATTTCCTCAGTTTCTTCTGTCTCTTCCTGCAGTCCAGCATCTGGTGTTTCTACAGGGGATGTGCTATCAACTGTACTTGTGGAACCGTCTGTGAAGGTATCTTCTGTTGCAACTGGTTCTGATGCGAACATATCCGCCTGTACGTCAGTAGCATTTTCCATCCCATAACTTAAACCAAAGTGTTTACAAATATCGTAATACTGGTCTTCTGGAACATAAAGTCCCTTTATGCTATCAGCAATCCATGAAACAGAATTTGAAAGTGCGTTTTCTTTTTCTTTCTCGTAAGAATACGGAGACATTGTTACGATCATAGATGTCAGATTAACTCCTGCTGCATTTTTATACTGAACAACTGCAGTTGCACTGTATTTATCATTTACGTTTGTTTGATTAGCAGCATGTCCTCCATCATAAAAGAATTCTGTTGCAGCTTTTCCAAGCTTTGCTCCAGTAGCTTCCCAGCCATCTCCGCCATAACCATTTTGATTTCCACCATGAGTAGCAAGAGGATTTACTGTTGATTTTTCACCTGCATTCCAGGAATTCAACATAGTGCAGATAATATTTCTGGAACCTCGTACTACAGATTCCTGATAGCACGCATCACACCAATCTCTGGCCTCAGCCACCGGAAAGCTTTGACTTATAACAGGTCTTTTCGTTTTATCCTGTCTAAGTTCATTTAATACGTTATGAGCTGTTTTTGATGCTTCTAAATCAGCTGTCAGTCCGTTCAGGATCTCTTCATAAGTATAATCACCTACATGGTAAGTTGTGGAATCCGTCAGGATCGTCTGTCCATCCATCTCAGATGGAAGTTTTGTTTTGGCTGTGATGGTTACATATCCAGCTTTCTTTCCTGTTACTTTTCCATTTTCGTCAACTGTAGCGATAGACGGATCACTGGAAGTAAAGGCTACATCAGAAATACTGCCACTTCCCATGGTTTCAATTTTCAGAGTACAGTCTTTTATTTCACCGATACCGATATTCTTCTGTGTGATCGCATCATTACCTGTAATGGATGGATAATACATACTGTCGATCTCTGTTGTACGGACTTTGATATGGTACTTATAGGTAGCTGTTAAACAGTCATCTTTTGTTCCTGCCGCTGAAAATGGTGTCTTTGATGTTGCAGTGATCCTTACGTCTCCTGCAGATACACCGGTAATGGTTCCATTCTCGTCAACGGTGGCAACTGCAGGATTACTGGAAGTAAAGACAAAGTCTTTTAATGTAGTATTTCCGGTTGCTTCCCATTTAAGGGTGCTTTTCTTTGACTCTCCAACATATACAACATTGGTTTTTGTTGTTTCTTCAAAGTATATGCTTGTTACATAAGAGATTTCTGGCTGTGGAACTTCTGTGGGCTTTGGTGTCTCTGTAGGATCCGGTATTTTCGTCGGTTCTGGTGTTGCTGTCGGTTCTGGAGCCTTCGTTGGTTCTGGTGTTTCCGTTGGCTTTGGTGTTTCCGTCGGATCCGGTACTTTTGTTGGCTCTGGCGCTCTTGTTGGTACTGGAGTTGCCGTTGGTTTTGGTGCCTCAGGTTTCTTTGTAGGAGTCACCGGTTTTACCGGTGCTTTATTCACTACTTTAATTATGATTGTCTTGGATGCCTTATTATATATTCCAGATGTCTTAGCTGAAACCGTAATCTTTGCTGTGCCAACCTTAAGCGCCTTCAGATTTCCCTTCTTATCAACTGTTACAATCTTTGTATTTGAGCTCTTATAGGTGAGTCCCGTCTTTGCCTTTGCTCCCAGGTTCTTGTTCTGTCCAGCTGTCAGATTCTGGTTCACAACAGCAATGCTCTGATTTTGCTTTACAACTTTAACTGTAATAGTTTTCTTTACAGTTTTGTACTTTGACTTCTTTGCTGTAATGGTAATCTTTGCTGTACCTGCACTCTTACCTGTGATAACGCCTTTAGAATTGACCGTGGCGATCTTCTTATTGGAAGTCTTATAGCTGAGCTTCGCCCCTTTCGTTGCTTTCGCATTAATCTTTACGGTCTTTCCTGCATATACTTTTTTACTGGATGCCTTTAATGTTATCTTCTTTGCAGCAGCTTCTACAGTCGTTGTAAGTGCTGGAGCTTCAATTCCTGCTGTAGTCGGTATCATACCAGCCGACATAGTCAATACCAAAGCAACTGCAAGTGCCTTTAATTTGTTATTTTTCATACCTTTCATCCCCTTGATATTTTAATTCATTATTCTATTATCTCATCTACATCAGAAACCGCATCCACATCTGTTTCTTCTTCCGGCGCAATTTCGATTTCTTCTACACCTTCAGTCTCTTCCTGCAGTCCGGCATCTGCAGTTTCTGCAGGGGCTGTGATATCAACTGTATCAGTGGAACCATCTGTGAAGATAGTAGCTTCATTTTCTCCATCGGAAGGTACTTCTTCCTCTGTTGTAGTCATCTGTTTATCATCAATATCAAATCCGAAATGATTACAGATATCATAATATTGTGATTCTGGCATACATGAGATTCTAACTTCATCTGTAATAGAAGCTTTTCCTGTATACTGTCCTGCTTGTACTATCATAGAAGTCAAATTAACACCTGCTGCATTTTTATACTGTACAACTGCAATTGCTTCATATTTGTCAGAAGGATCTGTTTCATTTCCGAAATGTCCGATATCTTCAAAGAATACAGAAGCCGCTTTTCCAAGTTCTTCTCCGGTTGCCTCCCATCCATCTCCTCCGTATCCATTGAGGTTTCCTTTATGTGAAGCTAAAGGATTAATAGTTGACATTTCATTTTCGTTCCAACCTCCAAGTATCACACACATAATGTTTCTGGAAGCCCTTGCTGTGGCTGATCTCAACATATCATCAGCCCATTCTCTTGTTGGGTAACTTGGGTAATCTTTAAAGAAATTTCTGTGATCCGGGTTCTGTCTGAGGTCATTCATTACCTCGTGAGCTGCCTGTCCTGCTACAGTATCCATGGTCAGTCCATTAAGGATTTCCTCATAAGTATAATCACCTACATGATAGGTGACAGAATCTTCTTTATAATAAGTTCCAGTTGGATCAACTGGAAGCTTTGTCTTAACTGTAAATGTTACATATCCTTTGGATACTCCAGTGATATTCCCATACTTATCAATTGTAGCAACAGATGGGTTACTGGAAGAAAATGTCAAGTATTTCTCTGCTTTTTCTGGACTGTATTCACTGATTCCTTCATTTGGGTTGATTGTCTCCCCGATTCCAACATTTCTTCCTTTAGTTGCAACATCTTCCGGGTCTTTAAAACCAACCCCACCTGCGTACTCATCGTTGTACTGGGCTTTTACTGTATATTTTTTTGAAGTACTCAAGCAGTCTGCCCCTTTTGAAGAAGCAAATGGTGTTTTTGAAATAACAGTAATTGTAACCTTTCCAGCTTTCAGAGGGGTGATGGTTCCGTTTTCATCTATGGTTGCCACAGACGGGTCACTGGACACATAGATAAAGTCTTTTCTGGTTGTATTTCCAGTAGCTTTCCATTTTATATTGCACTCCTTTGGTTCTCCAACATACAGGGTGTCATTTGAGGTCTTTTCAATATACAGATCTGTAACATACGATACTTTCGGTTTTGGTGCTTCCGTCGGAGTAGCTGTTGGTATCGGAGTTGCTGTAGGCTCCGGAATTTTTGTTGGCTCTGGTGTTGCCGTCGGTTCCGGTACTTTCGTTGGTTCTGGTGCTTTCGTCGGTTCTGGAGCCTTCGTTGGTTCCGGAACTTTTGTTGGCACCGGTGTTGCCGTTGGTTTTGGTGCCTCTGGCTTCCCTGTTGGAGTTGTAGGGTTTATCGCTACAGCTTTTGAAACCGTTATGGCAATGATTTTAGATGCCTTGTTGTACATTCCTGATGCCTTTGCCGAAATGGTGATCTTTGCCGTACCGGCCTTCAGTGCCCGCAAGTTTCCTTTCTTGTCCACGGTCACTACCTTCGGCTTGGAACTCTTATAGATCATCGGGGTGCGGGCTTTTGCTCCCAGGTTCTTTCTCTGCCCTATGGTCAGGGTTACGTTTGACGCAGTAATCTTCTGGTTCTGTTTTACTACCTTTACCGTGATGGTCTTTTTCACAGTCTTATATTTTGATTTCTTTGCTGTAATGGTAATCTTTGCTGTACCTGCGCTCTTACCTGTGATAACGCCTTTAGAATTGACCGTGGCGATTTTCTTATTGGAAGTCTTATAGCTGAGCTTCGCCCCTTTCGTTGCTTTCGCATTGATCTTTACGGTCTTTCCTGCGTATACCTTTTTATTGGATGCTTTTAAGGACACTTTCTTTGCTGCCGCTTCCACGGTGGTCGTGATCATCGGAATCTCTGTCCCTGTTACAGGCGGGACGGCACCAATTGTCAGAGACAGCACTACTGCCACTGCTAATGTTTTCAATTTCTTACTTTTCATATCCATCCTTCTTTTCTTATATTTTTCTTTATGTGATAGTTTCGAAAAAATCACTTTGTTCTTACATTTTTCGCTTTGCTCCATCCGGTGTACCAGATTTTATTTCCAACTTTCTTATAACTTCTGATACGCACATAATAGCGTTTTTTCGCAGGAATATTTTTAATAGTAACACTTTTCTTTCCGGCACTAAGTCTGACGGTTTTTACATTTGAAGAAAAACGTTTCGAAGTACTGTATTGTACCTGATATCCATGATTACCACCAGTTTTCTTCCAATATACGACCATTTTTTTCTTCTGAGCCTTTACGGAGCTTAAAGATACTTTTTTCAGATTAATTTTAAATGTAGTGAATCCGGAATATTTTGCATAACTGCCTTTTCCTTTTACCACAACAGTTCCGTAGCCCACATTCTTATTATTCTTATAAGATACACTGTAATACTTGCTGGGAATTTTTTTATTTCCGGCATATACAGTAACAGCTGGTTTCTGTGCTTTCCCGTTATAAGTTACATTTTTTGTTTTAACAGTAAATTTTGTAGAAACAGGTTTTACCGGCTGTGCGGGTTTCGGTGTAGCTGTAGGTTTGGAAGCTTCTGGCTGTTTTACTGGCTGCGTTGGTTTTGTCTGTTCTGGAGTCTTTGTAGGTTTGGGAACTTCTGTTTGTTTCGGAGGTTCTGTAGGTTTAGCTGCCTCTGTCTGTTTTGGAGGCTGGGTTGGTGTTGCAGTTTCCGTCTGTTTAGGGGTTGGAGTTGGCGTCAGTGCCAGCATATCCCTGTAGGATAATTTTACATTTACGTTCACAGTACAAAGTTCCGTAGTTCCTCGGTAAAACACTGTAAAAGATCCTGTTCCTGCAGCTTTTGTAGTAATCCTTCCCTGTCCGTCAACATCTATAATGTCTGGTGTATTATTTCTATAAGTAAACAGACCTGGGAAATCAGCTGTTGAATATCCACTGTTGCCATTTCCATTATAATCAGCAAATTCAAATGGGGTGTCTGTTTTTTTATTCAGTCCTTTGATAGTGATATTGCCACCCGCAAAATATTTTACTTTTGCGCGGATATCTCTGGTGTTTGTTCTGGAACCGGAAACACTTCCAATTGTATTTCCAACCGGAGCATTGGATACCACAAGGACCCATTCCCTTTTGCCATGGTATGTTACAACACCGATACCGCAGTATTTAAAATACTTGGTATCCATCATCACTGCATTATGTCCACTGGAATTATGCCATACTGTATAGGTGCTCTGTGCATCCGCAAGCCCTTCCGCTATGTCTTCCTGAAAAATGGTACTATTCGGAATAGAACCATACCTATCAATATAAGTTCCTTCAAGAGCTGCATGTTCTTTTCTTTCATAAACCATGGACCCATGGCCAAAATAAATACAGCACTGCGCAGCCCTTTCCATGGCCACATCCATCAGCCTGTCATCCAGGATGTATTCATACTTCCCTGCATCCGCACGGTTCCTGTTAAGTATCTCGAAGAACTCCTGTGCCATGTCATATTCTTCCTGTACCGTGATCGGGACGGTGATGACGGTGTCCCCGTCTGCTTCTGCGCTGACCGGTAGCAGTGTCAGGGATGTCAGTGTGAGCACCACTGTCAGCAGGATACATAAAGTGTGTTTTATTTTTTTCATACGTATTCTTCTTTTCTTTAAACTAATCATTTCGTGTTTACATTTTTTGTTTTACTCCATCCGGTATACCAGATTTTGTTTCCAACTTTCTTATAGCTTCGGATACGAACATAATATTTTTTCTTAGCTGGGATATTTTTGATTATTACACTTCCCCTTTTAGCACTGATATTTGCCGTCTTTACATTACTCTTAAAGTTTTTGGAAGTACTGTATTGTACCTGATATCCCTGGTTTCCGCCAGTTTTCTTCCAGGATACAACCATTTTTTTCTTCTGAGCTTTTACAGAACTTAAGAATACACCCTTAAGATTAATTTTAAAGGTAGCGGATCCGGAATATTTGACATAGCTGCCTTTTCCTTTTACAGTAACGGTTCCGTAGCCCACATTCTTATTATTCTTGTAGGATACGCTGTAATACTTACTGGAGATCTTTTTGTTTCCAGCATATACGTTAACAGCTGGTTTCTGAGCTTTTCCATTATATGTTACATTTTTTGTTTTTACTGTAAACTTTGTAGAAACAGGTTTTACTGGTTGTACAGGTTTCGGTGTCGCTGTAGGTTTGGAAACTTCTGTCTGTTTTGGAGGCTGGGTTGGTTTTGCCTGTTCTGGAGCCTTTGTAGGTTTGGGAACTTCTGTTTGTTTCGGAGGTTCTGTAGGTTTAGCTGCCTCTGTCTGTTTTGGAGGCTGGGTTGGTGTTGCAGTTTCCGTCTGTTTAGGGGTTGGAGTTGGCGTCAGTGCCAGCATATCCCTGTAGGATAATTTTACATTTACGTTCACAGTACAAAGTTCCGTAGTTCCTCGGTAAAACACTGTAAAAGATCCTGTTCCTGCAGCTTTTGTAGTAATCCTTCCCTGTCCGTCAACATCTATAATGTCTGGTGTATTATTTCTATAAGTAAACAGACCTGGGAAATCAGCTGTTGAATATCCACTGTTGCCATTTCCATTATAATCAGCAAATTCAAATGGGGTGTCTGTTTTTTTATTCAGTCCTTTGATAGTGATATTGCCACCCGCAAAATATTTTACTTTTGCGCGGATATCTCTGGTGTTTGTTCTGGAACCGGAAACACTTCCAATTGTATTTCCAACCGGAGCATTGGATACCACAAGGACCCATTCCCTTTTGCCATGGTATGTTACAACACCGATACCGCAGTATTTAAAATACTTGGTATCCATCATCACTGCATTATGTCCACTGGAATTATGCCATACTGTATAGGTGCTCTGTGCATCCGCAAGCCCCTCCGCTATATTTTCCTGCATTGGGATATTATTTAAAGAGTACTTGTCCTGAAAATCGCCGAGTCCATCTGTTTTTTTAGAGTCTCCGCTCAAGGTTGCATGAGTAAAACATATACAGCATTGTGCTGCTCTTTCCATTGCCCAATCTGTAAGAGTGCTGTCTAAAATATACTCATACTTTCCTGCATCAGCACGGTTCTTATTCAGAATCTCGAAAAACTCCTGTGCCATGTCGTATTCTTCCTGCACCGTGATCGGCACCGTGATGATTGTATCCCCATTTGCTTCTGCGCTGACCGGGAGCAGCGTAGCGGATGTCAATGTAAGCACCAGCGCCAGCAGGATACATAAAGTGTGTTTTAATCTCTTCATAAATTTTTCTTTCCTCTTATCAATATATGCCTGATTTTATTATCAGGCATACATTGAGATTTGAATTCTTACAAATTCATATTCCGCTTATTTAAACTGTAAGGAGATAATTTCTGTCTGCTGTGTAGCTGTATTCATCACATAAGCACCTACTGTAAATCCTGAACCACCTTTCACAGGTACTTTTGAACCATTTTTAATATTCTCACCTTTTCTCCATGTCTTTTGGGCATAGTCCATGGATAACAATTTCCATCCCTTTTTCATTTTAATTTTGACTGCCGTCTTTTTTCCTGCATATTTGGAATATTTGAAATTCATGTAATTATTGGTATTGAATTTTTTTCCTGAAATTGTTGTCTTTCCAACTTTTACCGAACTAATTGGATTCGCATATTTAGACACAGTCACTTTACAACGATAGTTTTTTGATCCTTTTTTTATAGTAATCGTTGCTTTTCCCGTTTTCTTTGCAGTAACTACAATATTTTTCGATTTTACTTTTACTGTTGCAACCTTTGGATTACTTGATTTTACAGACACTTTAGCGTTTTCTATGTATGCAATATATGATGTGTTAGCATAAGGATTATTCTTTACAGACTGTTTAGAATACAAAGTCATTGTCATATTTTTCGGAATATACAGTCCGATATTACTTCCTGCAAATGCAGGTGTTGCAGTCATCAGTAACATAACTGTTGCCATTACGATTGTCATTAATTTTTTACATACTTTTTTCATCTTTTCGTTTCCTCCTAGGTATTTGATTGTTTCAGTTGCATCTTTAACTGACTATCCATTTCTTGCTCTTACATGCATTTAAACAATTCCTCCTCTCCGTTCTTTTACCTATTAGACACGTAACCCCTCCTCCAGGTTTTAAATTTTTAATTATTTTCAAGAATTTTTCTGTTTTTTTGTTTTTACTGCACGACTCGCATACAATAGGAAACTGGATCTGAGTACTAGACTAATATATTTTTCACTAATCATTTTAGTTCTGGAACATTTCCTCTATCTCTTCATCTGTAAATTCTGCATCTGGGAGGCTACTGGACATAAAGTCCTGCATTCTCTGAATATCTGAAGTAGTTATTTCCCGTCCGCCAACATTAATGGATTGTTCCACTGGTATTTCAGTAAGATACTGAGCATTTGCCCAACCAGTCTGATCGCTCTCTGGAATAATAACTTCTATCCAGCTTCCATCTTCGCTTTTGTTTCCAGTGGCATCACAAACAACACCATCCCCCAGCTTTTGTAGTATTTCTGCATCTGCACGAGGCTCTTTTCGTATATTCAATCTGGTTCCACCTGTTGTTACTTTATATTGTTGTCTGCTTTCTTCTGTTGTTATTTCTGTATTTTGATTCTCTGCGGTTTCTGTATCCGGATTCTCAGATAATAGATTTGTGGAAGTATCTCCATTATTGTGTGTGATCAAAAGTTGAACCTGAGCTTCTTTATCAGACATATTTCCAAACCCAGTATTGTGTTCAGGAAGCCCATCATCTTTCAAATATAAAATTCCATTAAAATTTAATTGTTCTACATTCCCATCTATATCTTTAAATATCGCTAAAAAGAATCCTTTTTTCCCATGCTTTAATTTTGAATCATTGCCAAAAGCCCCCACTATTTTGCCTGAATATTCCCCTTTATCAGTTACAGCTACTACCTCTGCTGATTTATCTACCCATCCCAATGAAAAATCATTAGCAGCGGTATTCTGGTAATTTATCTTCATAATACGAGAAAATGGCTGATCTACACTCAAAATCAAACCATCTGTGCTTCCTGTTCCTGTAAATCTGGGCAGTGAACTCACATATGTTATTCCTCCCACTGCCAATGCAATCAATACACAAAGGACAATTAACCATTTTTTATTCCGTTTATAATTTACTTTAGATGTGTTTCCATCGACACCTTCCTGCTCTTCTTTCGATTTAATAAGCATATAAATCTGCGCATTATGAGCACTGCCATTTCTTTCCCAAATCGTTGACCGCTCACAAACCACCTGTGCAGCTGGATTATTTTCTTTCCATTTATTTACAGCCTTATTCGCATCGAAAGTATACCATCCAGAATGCCTTTTCACTTCTACAACGGCATACTGATACGGATTACACTCTTTATCTATTTCATACTGGAGTTCTATGCTCGTTATGACAGAACGATAAGTAAACGCCCCAATTCCTTTTCCAAGCTCTACATTCATCGTTACATTTTTTACATTCGGATTCTCAGCCAACCACTGATTAACCTGTTTAATCGTACCTTTATGTCCACTGCTAAAGTATTTACTCTGTTTAGGAAATTGACTCTTACCACATATACCACAATATTTACTTCCTGGTACCATTTCAGCTCCGCAGTACCTACAATGACTGCTATTATTTGTGTCTATTTTTACAATCGCATTTCGCACTTCCGCATCAAGAGATTCCTTTGTCCTCGGTAGAAAATCATAATGAATAAGTGTTTTTTTATCAGATATTATAAGCCATACCCAAATAAAAATATCTAATGCAATTACACCAACTATTACAAATCCGAAATTTCCCATTTTTTCTCCTCCCCGCTTTCAATCGATTAAAGAAATTTTCTTTTTATATGATCACTTTTCAAATTCACTGAACGGATTAAATGAAATATTCATCTCCATATCAGAATATTTTTGTTCCATTTCATTTAGCTTACCTGTATCTTCTCTGTTTACTTTTGTATCAACTGTAAGTGATTCCACCGTTTTTAGGCTTCCATCTTCTAACTTATATACACTAATCACATGATACCCGGCACCCCCTGTTGCTCTATGACAAATAAGATTTCCTTCCACAAGCCATGCAGCTTCACGATAATTTGATGACTGAAATATTTTCTTTATCTGTCCATCTTTCTGTATATATATATCATAAACAGCTCCATCAGAATTAAGTATTACCAGTTCATCTGATTCATTCTCATCCAGATCTAATTCCGCATAACCAACATATGAAAGCTTGTCCGTTCGGTCTTGATTACGAATGATATCTTGCATTCCCATGTTCGTTATTCCATCAGAGAGCATCTGTTCATACGTCTCTTCTTTTTCAAGAACTGTTTTATATCTTTCTATTACATCATCATATGAGGTGAACTCCGCTGGAATATATCCCTGTGCTTTAAGCTCTTCTTCTGCATTTGCTATCTCTGCCTCCATATCTGTACTTTCTTCCGCATTTTCTTCTACACCACCGGCACTTTCCTTTGAAGAAGCAGAAGCCTCATCCGATGACGCCTCTGCTTCTACATATCCATTATCTCTGTATTCCAGTGTAACAGCCTGAGGTGTACCACTATACACCGAAGAAACTATTGAATAGTCTCCTCCATCATAAATCTGAGGGATAGTGATCTGGCACAACATATCTTCCTCTGAAGCATTGTCTACCGAATCCGTAAACTCACTTTCTATCGCTCCATCCATTCCTTCCGCTCTTTTGCAGGAAAATCCTGTTCCCGTATAAGTGTAGGACGCTCCGCTGTTTCCCGGATCTGCTGAAAATGCCGCCATCGCTTCTTCGACGACATATACAATCGTTCCACTGCACACAACTTTTACATTTGGGAAAAACTCTGTAATATGCACTGCATACGCGTCTTCATCAGAAGTTCCTCCCTGTAATACCAGATTTCCATCCTGTTCTTTATAAACCTCAAAGTACAAAGCAGCATCCATTTTTCCATTTTTTAGGAAATCCTGTTCTCGAGGCTTTAATACTGCCAGAAGATATTCTTCTTCCCCATCTCCGTCCATATCTCTTTTTATGACTCCGACAACTCCTGTTGGAGCTTCAGACAGGCTGATACCTGCATCAGGTCCGTTTTCCTGATAAATAACGCCACCGGTATACGTCACATCATAGGAAGTTCCACCTATATACTGATAACCTGTGGATTCTATTTCCTCTCTGACAGTTTTGTCCGGCTCCGGTGTTGGAGACGGCGTCACTGTTGGTGTTGCGGTTGGTTTAGGTGTTGCGGTTACTTCCGGCAGTGGACTCTCTGTCGGATTTTCTTTTGGTTTCTCTTCCGTATCCAATGCTTCTTTTTCTATTTTTTCATCAGGCTTCATATGCTGATAGCCAAAATAAGCTCCTGTACCTATAACCGCAACTGCCGCTGCACCTGCCAATAATCTGAAAAGAAGTCCCTGGCTGATCGAATTACCCGCCTTCGTCACAGAAGGCCCTTTTTTCGTCAGATCATTTCCTTTTGGTTGTTCCGTGCCGCTTTTTTTCTTATTTCCGTTCTCACAGTCTTTTGGCGTATCCGTATCCGGTGCGTTTTCTCCTTCTCCTGTGTCCGGCTCTGATTTTGACTCAGCAGAATCACCACTATCACTTTTCTTTTTTGCTGTTCCTTTTCCCATAACATATTTTTGGCGTACTGCATCGAAAATTTTCTTATCCGGCTGTCTGTAAAGATTTCTAAGCAGCCAGATGAAGAACGGCAATGGTGCAAGGCTGTAGAGTTTGGTTCCGTTCTTTTCCAGTTCAAGAACTTTACTCTGTATTTTTTTGCGTCCATAATTCAACCGGCTTTTTACTGTGTTTTCACTACATTCCAGTTCTTCTGCTATTTCTGATACGCTCATCTGGTCATAATAAAACATTCCGATAACAATTCTCTGCTCATCCGGAAGCACATCCAGAATCTCCCTTACCAGACGACTTGTCTCCTGCTGATCAATAGTTGCTTCCGGCATATTTTCTATCCGGTTGTCCTCGACATTTAGAACATTCTCCGTTTCTACGGATACAACAGATGCCGTATAAAGCACCCGGCGGTCCCTCAAAGCATTCAAAGTCTTATTATGAGCAATGCTTCTGACCCATGCGCGGAAACTATTACTTTCTTTCAACTGCTCTAGTTTCTGAAATGCTGTGAGATAAGTATCCTGCAGTACATCCATAATAAGATCATTATCTTTCGTAATTGCCAGTATTGTAAAATACACATCACTGTATGTGCGGTTGTAAAGTTCCTGCTGCGCTGTTTCTTCTCCCTCAATTGCCTGTTGTATCAGTTTTTCTGAAAATTTAAAGTCAGCCCCACAATAAGGGCATTTCTCTGCTGATTTTTCAACGTACTTTTGGCATTTATAGCATATCATTATTCTCTCTCCTTCATTTGTTTATCTATTAGACACATAAAGTATCCTCAAGGTTTTAAATTTAAAATAATTTTTTAATTTGTCATTTCAGAAAATGGATGATTCCTGATTTATACTATAATTCGCGCAAAACTGGACTAATACTAGTCCCATTATAACATTTTTCTTCCTTAAGATAAATAAAAAGGACTAATTTCGGTTCTATTTTTACCAGGGAGAAATTCGTTATATGACAGAACAAAAGATCAAACAGGTTGGAATTGATATTGGCAGAAATATTCGCCGGATCCGGTTAGAAAAAGGTTATGGACAGACTGATTTTGTCAGAATGCTGCAATTGAAAAACGTGGACATCACCAGGGAAACGCTTGTCAAGATCGAACGCGGAATCCAGCATATTACTGGATCCCAGCTCAGAGGAATACGCGATTGTCTTGATACCACCTATGATGAATTACTAAAATAATATATTTAATATAAATTTTAATTTTCATATCTGATTTATACACCAAAAGGACTGCATTTTCTTTATCAGAAGAACTACAGCCCTTTTGGCATGCTGAATAATTTCTACGAAAATTCAAAAAGCCATCTAAAATGATATCCCCCAACACTCTTGCACCTACCAGAAAGGGCTCTACTCATATTGCCCTGATCCAATCTCAATTCCTGTGCTGCCTGGCTCTGATTTTGGTAAATTTTACCTGTTTCCAAACACACAACTTCTGGTGTATGACCTATCATACTCACGACGCGTCTATAAATTGCGTCACCGTAATTAATATTATACTGACATGTACACCACTCAAGATTATCTACTCGTGGATTTAACTTGTTCTGATCTTTATGATTAACCTGTGGCAAATTTAACGGATTAGGCAGAAATGTTTCTGCAACTAATCTATGCAAAGGAAAATGCTTTACATTCCCATCACCAATCGGAATTAACACGGTAGGATATCCTGATCTGATAAACGGCGTTAGCATCCTCTTTGTTTTTTTATTAATAACAGTTCCGAACGTAGAAACTTCATAATGTTCTCTTGTATATTCACTATACGAAATATCTTCAAAAAATTCCATTTTTTCGGATTCAGTTGTCATAACGATTTTCCTCCACATAAAATTGCAACAAAAAAGCCCTGCAGTTTTAAATCTTGCAAGACTTTTTTAGGTGAACATAAAATTTTGAAAAAAGGGATTCCATATATGTCAGAAATTAACGTACAACATACAACATATATAACCATCACGTACTGAAATGTCTAATGTTTTATTTGTTTTTTCTGACAATTATATAATAACATATCATGGCGTTCATGCCGTTCATAGCGTTCAATATATCGTATTTTTCAATTTTTTTTGATATTTTTACTATATGTAGTGTTTCTAGTGTTTCAGATCGCGCAGGTTGCCTTTACTATCCTCTACGGCCTGGTAAAACAATTTCTTTACCTCCGGCAGTTCAAAAAACCTCTTGATATACCGACTGACGGTAGGACGGCTAACGAACAGGAGGCGTGCGATTTTATCTAATTCTGTTCCATTGTATATGTACATAGCCACTGCAGCCTGAAGAGCTGCCTCCGTACATCCGGTGGCCAGATCCACAGTCCTCCTGATGATCCATAATTTCTGAGTGAGGTCCAGGATGACAGATTCTGTCTGTGCCTTAGATCTAGCGTAGGCGGTCTGCTGCACAGTCTCGATGGTTACAGTGTGTGCCTGGCCGCTCCTGTAGTCATTCACAGTATCGACGATGAGGTAATTGTCGCGCAGTTCCGAGAGCTGCTTCTGGTAAAATGCCAACTGTGCTTCCAGAGTGCGGTACATTTTAAAATCATCCCTGCAAAATTCAAGTTTGCCATTAATCATAATTCAGACACTCCATTCTCCCCACCGTTTCTACCGGCGGAATAAATCTCTATAAAATCATCGAGTGACAGGGTTACAAGCGTTTCCTCTCTGTTGCGCTTGTGAATCACTACAGGAATATTTCCGTTACCGTTGGCGGAACTATCCCTTACTGCCTGGTGATAAGCATTATAGATGTTAAGTTTTTCCACATGTTTACATTCTATATGTAACCCGCTCACACCCTCCACGTCTCCCGCATCTCCAGTTTTGCCGCAGTGCTGAGCGGTTCTATGTGCGTTTGGATAACCGTGATCTTTTAAATAATGAGAGATTTCCAGTTCAAAACGCGCTCCCTTCTGTTTGCTCGCACGTCCGATCTGCTGCGGAGTTCTTTTTGTTTTACCTGCCATTATTACACCATCCTTTCTTAATTGCCTCCATATTGGCGCGCACCAGATCCTCTACGGTGTAAGAGTCCTTGTAAGCCTTAACTAACTGATTGAACGCCTCTTCTTCGGAAATTTCACGAACGCCGTTTTTCTCACCAATCAACCAACGCCCAGTTGTGCTGTCAAAGCCGATCATTCCACTCGTTCCGTGAATACCAGCACCGCCGACGGCTAATTGTATACAACGGTCACCCATGTCGCCGCCAAAATTTAACTCGTAACGATCAACAACTATAAAAATTCTATTTGGTATATTTTTCATGACAACCACCCCTCCTTAATTCCGGTAATACTGCTGTCGATCATGTCGGCCATCTGAAGGAAATTTTTATACACGTTCATAAAATCCTCTGCGACATAACGCTCTGATACCTCTATTTCTGCCTCGTCCAGCGGATAGGTCCATTTGTCCGTTGATCTATCATAGGTGTAGAATCTGCTGCTGGTAGAGCGTCCTGAATTTGTGTAGGTTTCAAGCCATACAAGTGTTTTTGTTTTATCTATACCAACGTGTTTTACCACAGCGGATAATGTTGTTGTTATATTTTTCATAGTGGAAAACCTCCTATTCTAAATCTTCAAAAATTAAAATTTTGCCGGGGAGTACTAAGTCAATAAGCACTACAAGCTCTTTATTTTTTAAGTACAAATAGTTCTAAGTGGTAACCGTACCCTATAATATATATAAGAGTACGGTTTACACCAGTTTTTACAAACATTTATTGCTTTTAAGTATTGTTTTTATATAAATTGCACAAAGTCTAAGAACTTGTAAAACTACCAGCTTAAACAGTAATCAGCCAGTGTCTGGTGTCCAGAGCCAAAACATTAATAACCATTAGTTAATTTATCGGCAGTTACATCTACCAAAAATCACCTACGAGTCGGCGACAGTATTAATAGTTGATAGAAGCATCAACAGTTTTACGATCAAAATGAACGCTTTGCGTTGACTACAAGTGTCTGAGTTTGTAATTTTACAGGCTATTAATAGCAACTAATAACCTGTAAAATATTCTCAACTCAGAGCTCCCCGCCAGAATTACATCATCTTGGCAAAATCCAGTGTTTCCTGAATATACTCAGGTTCTTTTTCTTTTGCTGGCTTTTTGTAGATATAACAGGTTCCAGATTTCCGGACATTGCAATTATCCTCCCCCTGCAGCAGATGCAGAAAATGAGTGTTCTGCTCTTTCCTGAGCGTCGCGTTTAAAACTCTTTTGTTAACTCCTACTCCCGCCGCCATGTCCGACAGCGTGAATTCTTTTCCGTCCGGAAGTGCTTCCCACCAGTCAGATATTTTGCACATCAACGTTCCGGTTTTTTCCGTAGATTTTCTCCTCGGGTGCAGCTTAGATGGTATATAACGATAATCATTTTTGTTTGCAGGATCGCTCCCGAAATATTCCATCACCCGACGCATCAATTTCTCGTAAAAATCCTCATCCTTGAGGTCATATTCTCCTTGTTTTCTGCCTCTGAGAGCCCATATTACGGTAATATCGTATTTGCCAGCATCTGCCGGATTATCACACCAATTCCTAATTCTTAACCGATTAATTTCCTGAATAACGTCTGCCATTGCAGTTCTCAATGCGACGTCCTCGATACGCTCCGCAAAATCTGACCGGTCGGCTCCAAATGCGAATATCAACTGTAATTGACGCGCTCGATATGCCTCATCCATGCTCTTCAGATTCTCCCAGAATTGATGATCGCGACAGCAGATTTGGCCGAGAACTGTGGTTTGTTTGAGCCGCAAGACTGATATTTTGCAGAGGAGAGAGCAATCCTTGTATATGTTGGACCCTGTGCAATAGCTGCTGCCATATGTAGCGTATGGATACTCTGAGACAGGCCCGTACATTCCAGTTTGCGGATTATGCAATATTGGGTATCTCTCATTGCCTTCCGGAACATAACCCTCCGGCCACGCTAATCCATATTCTGCAGCATTTTTTCCAGCTGCCTTGAATCCAGAAATCATAATTTTACTAGGATTCAAATTTTGAGGTCCGTATTTTTCCAGAAGAAAATCAGAAAATCTCTTATACAATCGGTCAAGATTACGTCCGTCCTGTAAAAATGTCTTACTCATTTTTTCGTCGAGCTGGATAAATCCGACATGTGTTTTTGGCTTTTCATATTGACGGACCTCAAAAATGTCATTGTTGTCATACATCGGATTGATATTTCCGGTGCCATCGAAGAGATAGCAAGGCATTTTGCCGAACGGGAGAAACTTGATATTATAACGGAAAACATGTATTTTTATTTGCCCCGTCAGGTCCCCTTCCTTGTCATCACCATAGTTTGACGCCTGGATAAACACCACATTATCAAGGCGGAAAATGTCCAAAAACTGCTCTGCAGTAATCGATCGATCGCGGACGTGCTCAGAGTTGCTATACATGTTGTCTCTATTGTTCCGGATAATTTTTTCCAATTCCGGCAACGCAAAACAGTTTTCAGCGTTGTCCAAACAGGTCCTTGCCATCTCTCTCAGTCCGGCTCTAACACCGCCAATCGGCAGCAGTTCTGTCAATTCCAACAACTCTTCTAACGTGGAGAGTATCGTTTCCGGTCTCGTTTTTTCCGACATATTCTCCATATTTTTCTGGATTTTCTGGAGCCCGGAAAATAATCTATTTTCGGAAACGGAGCGGAGATCCTTTTTAACAGATTTGATGTTATCCCTAATATCAGTTACAATCGGCAGGATTTCCAACCATTTTTCCCTCCAAATTTTCTCTGATTTCTCTACTCTCTCCTCACGTCCGAGGTAGAGGTCAATCAACATCTGACCCTCTGGAGCTGGTCCATTTTTAGGAACTGGGAGTTTGATTTTGTTAATCCTGTCAATCTCCAGCAACAGGTCAGAAATCAATTTATCTGCATATTTTTCTGCTCTTTTGGCAGTCTCTCCAATGTTATCCTCCCATTCTCTATCAGGTCTGATAGTTTCACGGAGAACGCCGGAGAACTGTTTTACATCGCTGTAATAGCACATGTGCTCGCTCACATCCTGGAACGCTTCGTCGCAGATCAAAACGTCCTTAATCGACTGCTGACCCATAATATATGTAGTGCAAGCGTTTTTGCGGACATCATCGCTAACCATTAAATAGCGCTGTGTAGAGAGAGCTACAAGAGAGGAGAGCATGATGCTCTTCCACTCTCCTGCTGTAACAGTGTCGCCATCCGACAGCCAGGCTATATTTTTTTCGATCTGAGCCCATTCGATTCCACCGATGGACTTGATCGCATCCTCAATATCGTCGTGCAATCTCTGGTTATTATCTGTCATCATGACCAAGGACAACATCCTCTCTGCTGCCATCACCGCCAGGCCTTTGAGGAGGGAGGATTTGCCTCCTCCGCAAGGCACACCTGCGACAATTATTTTCCCGCTATCGGCGTCTTTTTTCTCGGTGATTGCCTCATAGAGCTCTTTGACAGCCTGGAGCCTCTCAGGACTCCAGGTCTGCATATATCCGGGTAATATACCGGTCTTCAAAGCCGTCTCAAATGTTGGTGCTGTTTTTCTTTTCTGTTTTTTCTCATTTTTCTTCATTATGTTCACCTACTATTTTTCTCAATTAAATGGTATTTCCTCATCCATTCCAGCCGGCACACTCATAAAATCCGGCGTCTGAGGTTGCCCGTACTGCTGCTGTCCATAACCGCCTCCGCGAGGAGCATATCCGTTATTATTCTGAGCGTATCCACCGCCTGCCTGCTGCCTCTGACCGTTGCCATAACCGCCTGTAGGCTGACCATAGCCGCCCTGAGGCTGCTGCTGTCCATTTCTGTCCTGTGGATTTTCCATGTTAGGATTACGGCTCAAAAATTTTACAGAATTTACCATCACATTAACTCCTGTCTGTCTCTGTCCATTTTTATCCTGATAATTCACAATCTGGACGGATCCTACAGCAATGATGCTCATTCCAACAGCTCCATATTTGGCTACATAATCGCCGGTCTGGCCGAATGAAAGACAGTGAAAATAGTCCACATGCTCTTTGTCATATTGACGGTCACAGGCAATGTTGAATGTTGTCATTATTTTTCCATTCTGGGTCTGTTTCTGTTCCGGATCCTGAGCTAATCTGCCTTCGATTACGATATTGTTCATTTTTTAATCTCCCTTTTCTGTCAAAATAAAATTTACGAGTTATTTTTTGAGATCGAATGAATGTTCTCTCTTATAAGATGTTATTTTTTTTCAAAAACAGCATTTTTCGTTTTTGTCGTTTGCGGGTTTTTTAAATAGATTGGAAAATTTCCGGAAGAAAACCCGGAATATAGAAAGTTCGTTAGAATAAAATAGAAAATAAAAAAACGGGCAGTATCAGAATCAAAATCTCAATTTTTCCAGAGTCATTTCATTTTTGCAATTTCCGGAAATGTACAGAGTTATTCTGTATCATTTCTCAATTTGGAAAATGTCCGGAGTTATTCCGTATTATTCCACATATGGAAATTGCTTGGAATACTAGATTGTTCAGGATCCAGTATTCCTGTGACTCAAGATTAAGATTTTTCCTGCCTAACATAGACTCTTGATATCTATGCTAGGACTGATTCTGATACCATCCGTTAAATAGATTTCAATAGATGATATATATAAAGTTCCTAAAATATAATAATAATAATAAAATTGATGAACATTTTATTCGATTTTCAAAGTGCGATCTGATTTTTTTTAGAATCAGATATCAATAATTTCTACGGGAACATCGTATAATTCCGCATATTTTTTAATCTGCTCCATTTTTGGAGAGATCTTGCCTGTCTCGTGAGCATTTAATGTTGCAGGAGACATTTTTAAAATTCCGGCAGCTTCTTTTTGAGTTAATTTTGCGTTTACTCTACATGCCGCCAAACTCCATTTTCTTTCGGTCATTTCTATTTTTCCTCCTCAAAAAAAATGGGCTACTGGGTTAACTGGTTACATAAGTTTCCGTCTAAGATAATAATAATAATAATTTTTTATAAACCTTTGAGGTTTTGTCCTCTCTTGTTTATGTATATATAATAGCATATCTGCCTTTGCCTATCAATACTATTCTTACAATTTTTTGTATTTTTTTTACAATTCCATTCTGTGGAATCCGGCCTCTGGAATTTCCATAGTATATGCATTTATAATCTGGAGAGGTTCCAGATATTCCGCATCTACGTTTTTTCCGTAATTAACAACACGGATTGCCTGCAGACAAAATTTATTTCCGGATTTTGTCGATGTGCCTCTACCATAACACATAACAAAATCCTCTGGTTTAATCGACCTGGTGACCTCCTCGGCCAGAGATCCAGTAACAAATACCTGATAGCTGCCACGCTCTCCAGGTATTAACATGGTAATCTCGGCAATTTTAGATCCGTTCTGAAATTTTTTACAGGTTGGTATCATCTCGGCATAACCCGCCAGCATGCAAAAATTAAATGTTGGTAATGTCATCGTGGTCATAATAATCACCTTCCTCCTATTAAATGCAGTTTAAAAATTCAATCAAAAACGTAGACGTAACCGGTAGTTCCGCCTTTACCAGATTGCCCCCACTGAAATTTGTACTTTGCAGAGTCGCCGTTCAGGTTCCCAATAGGAATTTATACGGAGATCCAGAATGGAGCGGGTTTCGCAGGTTTTGGAGTTTTTCGGACTAAAAATTTCTACGAGAAATTTTGCGTTTCCAATCGATTTCTTTTTCATTCATTTTCACACTCCATCCGGTCAACCCTAACAATAAGACTCACTTTTTCCTCCGCCCTCCGGACGCGTGCGTGAAGTCCACGCGCGGTACACAGATTATTCAGAATCTCTGCAATTTCCGTCTCCGCTGCTACTGGATTTTTTCTGGCCAGCTGCACCAGATCTGCAGCCAGCCATTCATTTTCCATTTTTAAAATGTTTTTTACAAATCTCTGTCTGTTCATAATTACCTCCATTTCTACGGGGCTCCGGCCCCGGTAATATCATCCTTTCCAAACATTTATACTCCGGAAAAAATAACTAAAAAGATTTCCAATAGATAATATCACGAACAAGACCGCTCACTCTTTTATCCATTTCGTCGTAACTACAACTCTCGTTTTCACCAAATGGATGAAAAAGATTGTAGTCTTCATATTCTTTGGTCTCAGGATTAAATTTTCCGCCGTCAAGCCAATTACACAAATTACCATTACAATCAACAGCTACTTTATCAAGCTCCATCTGTTGCCACACAAGATCTTCTATATAACTGCTAAGCCGTTCGCCACTTGGGAGCTTGTAATTACCGTATTTTTTACTTGCTCTCCAACAGCTTCTAAGTCTTATAATTTTCACAAAATCTTTTCTTGCTATCATAGATTTTTCCTTTCTCCGGGGCCGAAGCCCCGGTACAAAACTTAACATACTTCGTAGATTGTCCCATCGTCGTCGATGTACAGAGTAACTTCCGGCGCGTCTGCAGTATTAACGTACAGCACCACCACACGGGCTTCTTCATTAAATCCAATCTGTTTATATTCTGCGTCCCCACTCTCTATACAATTAGTTCCATGGAGAGACAAATTGTACCAGGTGCAAATCTCATCCCAGTCAATTACCTCATCGTCATCATCCAGCTCATCGTAATCAACGTAATCTTCGTACTTGCTACCGATCACCATCGTCTGCAGTTCTTCCAGCGCCTCCGTTGGAGTGTAGATTTTGTGCACATTAGTAATAATGTTATCCCTCGTGTGGATTTTAAACCGCCAGTCCTCGCCATCTTCATTTTCCAGGTAAACGTACTGTTCACCATCTCTTTCTCCAACTGTTACTACTGCTATATCGTCCGGATTATCCGGGTTAACACCTGTATAACGGTACTCAGTCCATCCTGTGCCTTCGCAGGCATCCTCTTCCTTGTAGCCGTAACCCAGTTCCTCCAGGATCTTAACCGGCTGGAGTACCATGCCTTCCAGTGTTTTTACAGAATCCATAGTTGCTAATATTACGTTTGTTTTTGTCATGTTTTTTCTCCTTTCTGTGGGCCGGAGGGAAGTCCCTCCGGAAATATTGTTAACTTAATCTATGCAGTCTTTTTATTATCTGCAAGAGCTGCTCTCATGCGTTTCAGGCTATTTCTAATAGCCGTCAGATTTGTAATCTCTCCATCTCTGGTATAAGTTCCGTGTGCATATACATTCCGGCAGCTACAGCTAACATTGTACTTGGCGGTGTAAGCGTGTCCGCCTTCTACCCATTCTACCTCTCTATAAGTATTTTCACGTTCCATGTAGCCTCTGCTAGATGCATATTTCGGCGGAGTCCAGAAATATGAATTACGGAATCTCTCTGCGGTCTCCACGATAGCCGCTACTGTTGCTACAATATCGCTGTCATAGCTGTCTGCTAATCTCTCTGTTTTTGTCATAATTTTGTTCTCCTTTCCGCTCGCTGGATCCCCTAGAAACACAAAAACGGCAGAATGATAACGTATACTCTGTCGGCGGCTCATACTGGGTACTGTATAGGTATAATATACCTATGGTTGTACTGTGAGCCCTGACTATCAGAGTCTCCACGCGCATTACGTAGCGCATGCATTTACGTTATCATCCTGCCGTTTTTGACACTTGACACTATTAATATCCATTTATTCTCTATTTTTTTACATTATATGGATAGTCCGTTATCTTCCACGAGATCAGCGATGATCTTAATTATTAATTTTTAAGGTGCGGTGTTACATTTACTCTCAAGATCTTCCAACTCCTCAAGATTTTCCAATCTGTACATATCCCGTCCACCCTCACGGCCCGACTCCTTACGGGCGGCGATGCTTCTCCTGTATGTTTCTATTCAGATCTTTTATTTTCTCGATTTGTTGTATCTCTTGTTTGTAACTATATAATAACACCCCATCCCTATAATGTCAATACTTTTTTTACAATTTTTTATATTTTTATTATTCATAATTTGTTAACAGAAATGAGGTTGACTTTTTCGATTTTTCGTGAACCATATTTTTTGACAGAGTTTCTTCCTATTATAATGCATTTTTTCGCACAAAAAAAAGAAGAGCTGCTGCCCTCCTCATACAAACTGAATTTTTCGCAAAACGGCAGATATTTCGCCCTCAAAATCAAGAGTTTCGCCAAATTGGACTATTAAAATTTTTCTTCTATATATAATGTAATTCGGACAGAAATTTGGACAAAAAATGGAGAGGATCCGAAGATCCTCTCGTTCAACTTTTTATTAATTAGACGCAACATATTTAATATACTTCTTCAGCGTATTTCTGCTAATATTATATCTGTTTATCAGATCAATCTGTTTTACGCTACGATTTACCAAATACATCTTTATATCGCCTTCCAATTCTGGAGACAGCTTGTCCAGCTTTCCAGCTTTGCGTCCCGATTTCTTATCACTCGCCGCAATGCCATCTTTAATTCTCTTTACCGTGGTTTCTCGCTCCTTCTCCGCCTTATCCAGCTCCGTTACCAGTAGCAGACGAATTACAAACTCTAGGGTCATTCCACCAATAATGTTCTCATGCTTCATTCTGTCGGCTGACTGCTGCATAGCCTTGATGTAGGCAGTATTTAGTGTTGGATTATCGATAAATATCAATTCTATACCTCTGCTTAGCAATTCCATATATTTTTTATACCCATTGTCACGCTCGCGAGTAAAACGGCAGATGTCCTTAAATACAATAGTATCTCCAACTTGTACATCCTGTTCCAATTCTTTCCACGATGCACGAGCAAAATTTTTTCCACTTGCATCATCGCGATATATTCGACGCTCTGGAATTTCTTCATTATTTTCGACGCACCATCTTTTAATCGCATGCTCCTGCCGTGTAAATTTTTGTTTCCTTCTTTCTTCCTTAGTGCTTATTCTCAGATACCCAAAAAATCTACCCATACCGCAACCTCCGTTGCGTCATTTAAACTTTAGTTATTTTGATAGTGTTGTCATATTGTCAAAATAACCTTTTGCCCGGATATTTTGCCATTTTTATATATAACAAATTCCGAACAGGTTTAAATGACACTTTCTGTTATTTCATCATTTGTTCATTCCTCCAACCATGAATTTATATCTATTCCGGTACCATTCTGTGTAGACCCTGTTTAAGGTAAATGACATGATTGCCAGTATATTTGCTCGAATCGTATCATCCGGCCAGGTAGCGTAAATTTCACTGCTCGCAACATTTTTTATATAATCTTTGTACCGTTCATAATAATCCGGCGCTGTTGTATCATTTACCGATCCATCATGAACCACGATATATTCCGGTATGACTACTCTGCTCAAAACGATCTCTCCACTTTCATTCACCGGCTTTATCTCAGCTTCTTCTATCTTTGGCGGATATTCTGCAAATAACGTATGGGGTCCGATCACAAGTCTTTCAAAAGATGCTTCTGCCTGAAATGCCATTTTTATCGATTGCTGCGCCACCACGCCTGGTAATACCTGTGTTCCTGCAATTTCTGTATTTTCAAATCCTTCCGCCTGCACCTGAATCGTATACTCCGCATAAGGCTGTTCTTCCACTGGTTCCATACTATATTCCAGAGGTGGTGTTTTTAACTCAAGAGTCGGTGTCTGCCCGGATGAATCCGTACGTACTTCTTCCACCGTCTGTCCACTCTCTCCGGTATAAGAGATCCTCACCAATGCATTTTCCACCGGTCGCGTACCATCTTCCGTAAAAACACTTACCTTCAGCTCGCCCTGATCCGGCTGATCCTGCTGACTTTTTACTTTATTATAAAATTCCACCTGCTTCTCCTGCCAAGAGCTCTCCGTATATTCTATGCATCATGTATCCCGTATAACACAAAAAGACAGATGCATATTCGCATCCGTCCTTCTGTCTGCCATCTGCTACTTTCTATTTTCAGAAGATTTTCAGAATATCATTGTACATAACTACTACCATCAGCACCATAAGTGCCATCAGCCCTGCAAAATGAATCCTGCCCTCAATTTCTCGATTGATCGGTTTCTTCCGAATTGCCTCAATGATCAGAAAAACAAGTCTTCCGCCATCCAGTGCCGGAAGAGGAAGCAGATTCATAACACCAAGGTTTGCCGACAACAGTACTGCCATATTCAGCATGTTCATCCAGAGCATCAGAGTACCTTCACTCTTACTTTCTTCATAAGTTGTACCAATCGCATCTACGACACCTACCGGGCCGCTGAGATTCTGGAATCCAAGCTGTCCCGTAACCAGTTCTTTCAGACTCAGCAGAGTCGTCCTGATCATATATTTTATTTCCAGTGCACCGTATTTCAGTATCCGCAGGCCGGAGGTCTTTGTATAACCAAGGTTATAAGAAAATCCAAGCTGTGGTGTACGATACTCTTTCGGAGTAATTGTCGCTGTATAATCCAGGCCATCTCTGTCATACGTAATCTCTACCGATTCACTCGAAAGCGGATGTTCTGCAAGATATGCATCATATGCCTCACCGTCCGCAATCTCCACACCATTGATTGCCGTGATCGTATCCCCCGGCTGCAATCCTGCCTCCTGGAGTGGCATTCCGTCAATCAGAGATTCCACTGTCATAGAAGATGCATCTGATCTGTTAAATCCCAGCAGGTATCTTACCGATACATCAGGTGTGTATGAAATCGTTTCTGTCCTGCCATCTCTTCTGACCTTCAGGGTAACTGTGTCGCCCTCCTTCAGATCATTCAGATACATATATACATACAGATCTTTTGCAAGATCCACATGATATCCGTCATATTCTGTAATAATGTCTCCATTCTGAAGCCCTGCCTCTGCAGCTGCTGAATTTTTATCCACTTCCAGCACTTCAGCCGGATCATATCCCACAAAACCTACAATGATCACTGCAAGCACAAACGCCAGAATAAAGTTAAATATCGGACCGGCCGCAACGACAGAAATCCTGCCCCATACAGATGCCGCATTAAAGGAGCCCGGAATTTCCTCCTCGGCAGTATCTTCACCCACCATGGCACATGAGCCACCAAGCGGAAGCAATTTCAATGAATATCTGGTCTCTCCCTTCTGAAAACTCCACAGTCTCGGTCCCATTCCAAGAGAAAACTCAGTTACACTGATTCCGTTTAATTTGGCAAATAAAAAATGTCCAAATTCATGAAACAATATGATTGCACTGAAAATAATAATCGCAATCAGAATCTTCAATCTACCACCTGCTTTCAATCCATTGATATGTATCACTCTCTGTTTCCAGTATTTCTTCAAGTCCAGGATTCTCAATAACTTTATGGCGTTCCATAGACTGTCCTATAATGTCATAAATATCCAGGAAACGAATTTTTTTGTGAAGGAATTTACTTACTGCAAGTTCATTTGCCGCATTAAATACTGTCGGCATGGAACCGCCTGCTTTTGCCGCCTGAATTGCCATCGGAAGACCCAGGAACGTATCCATATCCGGTTCTTCAAAGGTAATCTGACCCAATTTGGCAAAGTCAAGTCTGTCTCCATTCAGATATCTTCTGTGCGGATAATACAGTGCATACTGAATTGGAAGCCGCATATCCGGTGTTCCAAGCTGTGCAATGATCCCTCCATCTTTAAATTCCACCATGGAATGTATCACACTTTGTGGCTGTACAACAACCTGGATCTGATCCAGGCTCACATCAAACAGCCATCTGGCCTCCATCACTTCAAGGCCTTTATTCACCAGTGTCGCAGAATCCACGGTAATCTTCTGTCCCATCACCCAGTTCGGGTGTTTCAAAGTATCTTCCAGCGTCACTGACTCCAGGTCTTTTCTTGTTTTTCCGCGAAAAGGTCCACCCGATGCAGTGATCAGCAGCTTATGGACTTCTTCTTTATGTTCTCCATTCAAGGATTGAAAAACAGCACTGTGTTCACTGTCTACAGGAAGAATCTTTACTCCATATTCTTTTGCCATTGGAATGATCAGATGCCCTGCAGTTACCAGAGTTTCCTTATTGGCAAGTGCAATGTCCTTTCCTGCACGGATCGCCTCGATCGTCGGGCGAATCCCAAGCATTCCCACGATTGCAGTAACCAGAATTTCTGTATCCGGCATGGCAGCCAACTCCAGAAGGCCATCCATTCCTGCGACAACCTTCGTATCCGTATCCTGAATCTTCTGTGCAAGTTCCTGTGCCGCATTCTCATCCCAGACAGCAACCAGACGTGGAGAAAATTCTCTTACCTGTTCTTCCAGTTTCTGAATATTTTTTCCTGCACTGATTCCAAGAACCTCAATATCACCATTGGCACGCACAACATCCAGTGTCTGTGTTCCGATAGATCCTGTGGATCCTAATATTGCAATTTTTTTCATGCCTTTCTCCTTTTTAGAGACCAAGAATCATTTTTGCCAGATAATAAATGACCGGTGCCGTAAAGATTACGCTGTCAAAACGGTCAAGAATTCCACCATGCCCCGGAATCAGCTTTCCATAATCCTTGATTCCCTGATTTCTTTTGATTGCAGAAGCAGCAAGATCCCCAACCATTGAGATCAGTGCTCCAACGCCGCAAATAACTGCATATTCAAGCATTGCTCCATGTGTTGCTGCCGCATAGATCACGCCAAGAAGTGCAGCACCGACTACGCCTCCCACAGCTCCCTCTATTGATTTCTTCGGACTGAGCACCGGTGCCATCTTATGTTTGCCGATCAGCATACCCACACAATATGCACAGGTATCGCATCCCCAGGAACAGAGGAAGATCAGCCATACGATAAATTTACCATCCGGAAGATTTCTTGTCAGAAGAATAAAAGAAAGCATTACCGCTACATAAACTACTCCGAAAAATGTTGCCATGACCTGATCTGCATTGTACTTCGGATACGAAAAAACATATACAAACATGATCAGGATCAGAGCGATCAGAATCGCCATCGTTCCATAACGTTCAAATCCCAGCAACAGAGATACATAATACAGAATCGCACCAAGATATCCAGCCAGTTCCAGAAATTCTGTCTGTTCCTTGTGAACACCCATTGCCTTATAAAGTTCCTGCATTCCAAGCAGAGAAACGCAGAGCAATGTCACAAACAGCACATAGTTTCCGCTTATGATCGTAAGAAGCGCAGCGATTACAAGCAGAATGCCACTTATGAGTCGTGTCTTAAACATATTTTATTCCTCCTTCACGCCTCCATAGCGGCGGTCTCTTCCATTGTATTTTTCGATTGCTCTGATCAGATCTTCTTTATGAAAATCCGGCCATGCAACATCTGTAAAATAAAACTCTGTATATGCCAGCTGCCACATAAGGAAATTGGACAGTCTCTGTTCTCCGCTGGTTCTGATCAACAGATCCGGGTCCGGAACACCTGCTGTATCCAGATACCCCGAAATCGTGTCCTCCGTAATTTCCTGCGGATTCAATCTTCCATCAGCTGCATCCTGTGCAAGTTTACGCATTCCACGGGTGATCTCATCGCGGCTTCCATAATTCAATGCAATCTGAAAATATAATTCATCGTAATCTTTTGAAAATTCTTCGAGTTTCCTGATCTTGTCCTGTATATCCTGATCAAACGCAGTCGGATCTCCGATGATTTTCACACGCATATGATTTTTTTCCGCACTCTTCATGCATTTTTTGAGATAACTGCGGAACAGTTTCATCAGACCTTCGACTTCTTCTCTGGAACGCTTCCAGTTTTCTGTAGAAAAAGCATACACTGTAAGATATTTTACGCCGAGATCTTTAATGTCATCACAGATAGACTCAAGATTTGCACATCCTTTGATATGTCCATATCCTCGCGGCATCCCTTTGGCTTTTGCCCATCTGCCGTTTCCATCGAGAATAATCGCAATATGATTCGGAACTTTCATATTTTCCATATTTATGTTTCTCCTCTCATCCTGCAGAGCGAACAGAAAGAGAGCCCTTTCCGGCTCTCCCTCTCCCTCCAATCTGACAATTGCACAATTCTTATACTGTCAGGATTTCTTTTGATTTCACCTCAACCGCAGCATCAATCTTCTTGATGAACTTATCTGTAAGCTTCTGTACTGCATCTTCCAGATCTTTTACTTCATCTTCAGAAACATCCTGTTTGGTCAGCTTCTTAAATGCATCATTTGCATCACGGCGAATATTACGAACAGCAACCTTGGCTGCTTCTCCTTTTTTCTTTACGTCTTTTACAAGATCTTTACGACGTTCTTCCGTCAGTTCCGGCAGAACCAGGCGCACGATCTTACCATCGTTGCTCGGATTCAGTCCAAGATCTGAAGTAAGGATCGCTTTCTCAATGCCTTTGATCAGGCTGGATTCCCATGGCTGGATCTGAATCATTCTTGCTTCCGGTACAGTAATGTTCGCAACCTGCTGAAGTGGTGTCGGGCTGCCATAATAATCTACTGTGATCTTGTCAAGGATATGCGGATTTGCACGTCCTGCACGAATCGTAGTCAGCTCTGCCTCAAAACCATCCAGTGTTTTTGTCATTTTCTGCTCATATTTCTGAACTCTTTCATCCATTTGTCGAATTCTCCTTCTCCGGTTATATTTTATTTTTTAGAATTCTCTTATACAGTTACTTTTGTTCCTGTAAATTTACCATGTACAGCATTTACAATACTGTTTTCTTCTTCAAGGCCAAATACCAGCATCGGCATCTTCTGTTCAAGGCACATAATAGATGCAGTAAGATCCATTGCTGCAAGTTTTTTATCAACAACTTCTTCAATAGAAATCTCATCGTATTTCACAGCATTCGGATTCAGTTTTGGATCGCTGTCATAAATACCGTCTACTGCCTTTGCAAGAAGGATTGCTTCTGCTTCGATCTCAACAGCACGCAGAACTGTAGCTGTATCTGTTGAGAAATACGGATGACCTGTACCTCCCGCAAAGAAGAGAATCTTGCCTTCTGCAAATGCCTCTTCTACTGCATCTTTTGAGTAAAGCTTTGTGAATGCGCCACACACAAATGGTGTAAAGATTTCCGTCTTAAGTCCCAGATATCTGCAGATATCAGATACATAAATACAATTCATCACAGTAGCAAGCATGCCGATCTGGTCTGCTTTGTTACGATTGATCGTCTCGCTTGTACGACCTCTCCAGAAGTTGCCTCCACCGATCACAATACCAATCTGTGTTCCTTCTTCCGCAACCGCACGGATCTGTTTTGCAACAGCAATAACCGTTGCCTCGTCAAATCCTTTTTTTTCGGCTCCGGCAAGAGCTTCTCCACTTAATTTCAGTAATATTCTTTTCATAGATCATTTATCCTTTCCCGCAATGCCACAGCATTGTTTATCTCTACCAAACTCCTGTAACGATTTCATTTCCTTCTTCATCTACGGATGTGGAAACTGTGAAATCCGGATAATAGTAATATCCAGTTGTTCCGGTAGCAGAGTCATCGTCATACTCGGAAGACTGGGAATCCCCTACGGCTCCGACAAGGTCATCAATAGACATACCGATATATTTCTCTGCTGTCTGAATCGTGGAATTTGTAGGATCATCGCTGCTTGGATTATTATTGCTGCTGTTGCCATTGTTATCCGATGGTGCCGTCGTCGGATCCGGATTATCTGTATTGGAATTATTAGAATTATTGGAATCATCCGGTGCCTCTGTCGGAGTCGGTGTCACAGAATCACTGTCCTCATCTGTTTCCAGACCGAGTCTCTTCTTAACATCATTCAGTGTTGAGATTTCCTTCGTACTGTTTGCCGTCATATAGGTTGCATACGGAATCGCATCTTCATCTTTTCCATCCATACGAAGTGTGATCTGTTTAATCGTTGTAAGCGGCAGTTTTCTGAAGAAACATTCATTTTTTTCTTCATCTGTGTACGTAATTCTGATATCATATATGGTTGACGCTGACTGTGGTTTTTCATAATAATAAACTGCATTGTCTCCACTCTTCAGTGTAAACATACCGTTTACCAGATCATCACCCCACTCATCTGCGGTGTCTTCATCTGCGTCATCAGACGGAGTCTCTCTGATATAGATCGCTGCAATCTCAGATCCTGTCTGATTTACAATAGTCACCTTTGATGCTGTGGATGTCTTCTCACCCATGATATTCTTTTCAACAGTTTCTTCCATATTTACCATCTCCGGCGTCGGAGTCGGGGATACTGAAGTTTCTTCGGTCGGAGTTGGTGTTGTCTGTACTACAGAACCTGCATCATTTTTCTTACCGCATCCTGCTGCCACAACAGCCAGTGTCAACAGTCCGGCTGCTGCCAGATATCTTTTCCTGATCATATATATTTCCTCCTAATTCTAGTCGCGGAATAGGTTACTGTTCACTCCGTTCACAGTAACCAGAATAGTCATCTTTTAGTTTAATTATACAGAGTATCAAATTCTTGTCAACTAATTGTCTGCGAATTCATACTTTTTTTAAAGTTACAGATTTTTGACTTTGAATTCTCTTTCTGCCTCTCTCCGCTGGTCTTTCTTCGCAATATCCTGTCTCTTGTCATACAACTTTTTACCGCGTGCAACTCCTATTTCAAGTTTCACAAGACTGTCCTTGAAATATACTTTCAGTGGTACAAGAGTCAGGCCTTTTTCCTGAAGACTTCCTTCGATTTTGTTGATCTCATATCTGTGAAGAAGTAATTTACGGACTCTCATAGGATCTTTGTTAAAAATGTTTCCCTTCTCATAAGGACTGATATGCATCCCGTAAATGTATACTTCCCCGTTTTCCACACGAATAAACGATTCCTTCACACTGCATTTACCTGCTCTGAGCGACTTCACCTCAGTGCCGACAAGTGCAATCCCTGCTTCATAAGTATCCTCTATAAAATAGTCATGAAAAGCTTTTTTATTATTTGCGATCAATTTCATCCCAGATTTTTTTGCCATGAAAAACACCTCCTTTATTCGTTCAGACCCATCTCATCTACAGTGTTTTCAACTACTGAAAAATCCACCGTTCGTTTCAGTGCATCTGCATCTGCCACTCTGACCGTAACTTTCTGCCCCAGATGGTAAACTTTCTTCGTAAGCTCTCCGCGAAGTTCATAGTTTTCCTCATCGAATTCATAATAATCATCTGACAGTGCCGTAATATGAACGAGGCCTTCCACTGTATTCGGAAGTTCCACATAAAATCCATAAGCAGTAACTCCCGAAATAATTCCATCGAAAATTTCTCCCAGATGATAGGACATATACTCTGCTTTTTTCAGACGGTCAGACTCTCTCTCCGCCTCCTGTGCACGTCTTTCGCATACGCTGGACTGTTCTGCCACATGTTCCAGTATTTCCCTGTAATGTTCTGTTTTTCCTTCTCGCTGTAATCTGCCTCTTATATTATCACGAATGATACGGTGGATCTGTAAATCCGGATATCTTCTGATCGGAGAGGTAAAATGACAGTAATATTTCGCTGCAAGCCCAAAGTGTCCGCTGCACTCTGTTGTATATCGTGCCTGTTTCATCGTTCTCAACATCAGTCTGCTGATCATCATTTCATTCGGCATTCCCTGAATCTGCTCAAGAATCTCCTGAATTTCCTTTGGTGTGATTTCCTCACATGCTTTCTGCACCTGAATCCCCTGATGTCTCAGAAGCGTAAGAAGGCTTTCCACTCTTTCCGGATCCGGATTGTCATGCGTACGGTAAACAAACGGATATTCTCCCTGGCAGTATTCTTTTGCCACTGTTTCATTTGCCATCAGCATAAAATCTTCTATGATCTGTGTAGCAACATTCTGTTCGTATGGCTTCACATCAATTGCCCGTCCTGCCCCGTTCAGAATGATCTTGCTTTCAGGAAAATCGAAATCAATAGAACCTCTGTTATGTCTCTTGCTTCTCAAAAGTGCCGATAATTCTTTCATAAGGAAAAACATTGGCACAAATTCCTTATACTCTCTGCTTGTCTCAGTGTCTCCATCTTCAAGAATACATCTGACCTGATTATAACTCATACGACGATCCACTCGAATAACCGTCTCTGCAATCCGATGAGCAACTACTGTACCATTCTCATCAATATCCATAAGACAGCTTAAAGTCAGGCGGTCCTGCCCCTGATTCAATGAACAGATTCCGTTAGACAGCCGTTCCGGAAGCATTGGAATGACTCTGTCAGCAAGATATACACTGGTGCCCCTTTTCAGTGCTTCTTTGTCCAGTGCACTTCCTCCCTGTACATAATTACTCACATCTGCAATATGCACACCCAGATGATATATATTTCCCTCTTTTGTAAGAGAAACTGCATCATCCAGATCTTTTGCATCTTCACCATCGATTGTAACTGTCATAAGCTGTGTCAGATCCGTTCTGCCATCCCGGTCAGCCTCCTGCACATGATCCGGTACCCGCATGGCCTGATTCATAACTTTTACAGGAAACTCTGACGGAATATTGAAGCTTTTAACGATTGCAAGAATGTCCGTTCCCGGTGCATTCATACTTCCAAGATTCTCTGCGATCTTACCTTCCGGTTTTCTCCTGTCGTTCCCATAATCTATAATCTCTGCAACAACTTTGTCTCCATCGCGAACCCCTTTGGAATTCTTAGGCGAAATGTAGATATCCTTTGAGAACTTCTGATTATCGCACAGAATAAAACCGTAATCCCTCTCCCTCTGGAATGTACCAACGATTTCTTTATTTACACGTTCCAGAATCTCTATTACAGTACCTTCTCTGCGTTTCCCTGTTTTGGCTTCATTTTTGAGGAGTACCCGGACACGGTCCATATGCATTGCAGTCCCTGTATGATCTGCCGGGATAAAGATATCATCTTCCTCCTCTTCCAGTTCTACAAAACCAAAGCCCTTATGATTACCGATAAAAGTTCCTTCTTTGATCAGTCCCAGCTTACTGAGGGCTTTTATATCCCTTTTCTTTGGTTTTACAGATATTTTCTCTTTGGAAAATTTTTTCTTTTTTTTCTTTTCCCAGATTTTCTTCTTACTCACGTATACTCCTTTGCTATGAGAAAAAAAAGCACTCTTGTGTTTATACAAGAGTGTTTCCTTCTGACAATTCTTAAAAATTCATATTCAAAACTGCTGCCAGTACAAAAAATAACACTGCCATAATTGTGGTAGCTTTCACAAGTCCACCCTCCATAGAACGACCTTTGTTCTTTCCCCAGTAGGAATCCGCTGCTCCGGAAATCGCTCCACCAAGTCCCTGCTGCTTTCCTTCCTGCATAAGTACAACAACGGTAAGCGCAATACAATCTATGGCAAAAATAACAGTGAGAATAGTTCTTAAAATCTGCACTTCGGTTACACCTCCTAATCAACTAGAATTCATTCTATCATAACCATTCTTCGATTTCAACTGTTTTTAGTCATTTCCATTTCAAATTTCCATTTCAAAAAAACAATTTGCGGGCTGCATGTAAACAGCCCGCTCTTTCACCCTTCCCTGCCAAATGGATTCTCATAAACTGCCTGTTTTTCAAGCTGTTCTGCAATCCTGAGCAGTTGATTGTATTTTGCATTTCGATCCGATCTGCAGGGTGCTCCGGTTTTGATCTGGCCTGCACCGGTTGCAACTGCCAGATCTGCGATAAATGCATCTTCTGTCTCACCGGATCTGTGTGAGATTACTGCACGATAGCCTGCATTCTGTGCCATTTCTACTGCATCCATAGCTTCACTCAACGTGCCGATCTGGTTCACCTTGACAAGAATTGCATTCGCCGCATGAAGCTGTATCCCACATTTCAGTCGTTTGATATTTGTAACAAAAAGATCATCCCCTACAAGCTGTACCGTTTTTCCCAGCCGTTCGGTCATCTCTTTCCAGCCTTCCCAGTCATCCTCATGAAGTCCGTCTTCAATGGAGATTATCGGGAATTTCCTGACAAGTTCTTCATAATATGCAATCATTTCACCGCTGTCTCTTAAAACCTCTTTTCCTTTCATCTGGCTCTCACCCGGAAAATAATAGCAGTTCAGATTCTCGTCATACAATTCACTTGCCGCTGCATCTATCGCAATCAAAATATCTTCTCCCGGTTTATATCCTGCTTTTTCCACAGCCTGGACAATTAATGCCAGAACCTCCTGACTGTCTGCCAGATCCGGTGCAAATCCGCCTTCATCTCCTACCGCAGTAGACAGGGACCTTTCTTTCAAAATAATTCGCAGTATCTGGTAGATCTCCACACACATGCGAATTCCCTCCTCAAACTTTTCCGCGCCCACCGGCATGATCATAAATTCCTGAAGGTCTACTGTATTATCTGCATGTTTTCCCCCATTCAGAATATTCATCATCGGTACCGGCATTTTTTTACTGTGGCAGCCTCCCAGATACTGATAAAGCGGAATTCTGAGTGCCATCGCAGCCGCTCTTGCAACCGCCATCGAAACGCCAAGTGCTGCATTTGCTCCTACATTACTCTTATTGTCTGTGCCATCCGTATCAATCAGAATCTGATCAATCCGATTCTGATCCAGTGCATTTTCTCCAATAACTGCTTCTGCCAGTTTCGTATTTACATTTTCTACCGCCTTCTCCACACTCAAACCTGTATAATAGCCTTTTTTTCCATCGCGAAGTTCCACTGCCTCAAATTTCCCGGTCGATGCACCTGACGGCACTATCGCTCTCGCTGTATATCCATTTATACCAACAATTCCTTCTCCTACAGTAACTTCTACCTCTACGGTCGGATTTCCTCTGGAATCCAACACTTGTCTTGCTTGAATCTTTCGAACAGGCAGATAACGAAACATGCACTTACCTCCTTCATATTTGATTATTGTTATCATTACTCAGTATCTTCACACCAACTGATACTCTTTATTTTCTCCCTTTCGTCTGTTTCTATACCATACTTTCTTTTTCATTATTTTCTGTAAATTTTATATTTTTATATAACTTTACAATTTATTATTTGTTTTTCTTATTTTTTTCAATTTTCTTATTGACATATTTCTTATTATCTGTTATAGTAAGTTCATAAAACAAAAGGAACTACAAAATAAATAAAAGGAGCGTGAAACCACCGAAAACATAAGTGATTTCCCATAATTCAGGAAAGCGAGGTACAGACCACCAGAAACGAAATGAATTTCCTTTATAATTTATGAAAGAGAGGTACGGACCACCAAGAACGTAATCATTTAATTCCAAATGTTTTAAAACAACTCAGGAGGTAAGTTCCATTGGACACTGAACATTAAAAGAGCCACCAGAAAATAATCATCTGATGGCTCTAAATTTTTGCCTTTTCGCATATATTCTTTCAAGATCTTCTATTGGAGATACTATGTCTTCTTCTCATCATTATCCACTCATTCCCAGATTACTCTTCCTTCTTGCCGGCGCCTTTATTCTGGGTGGGCAGGCAGGTAAATTGCATTCCTGGCAGAAATCTCAGGCAACATCCGCTTCTCTCTTATCTGAATCCACCAGTTGGGGACTCAGTTTCCAAAAGGAGGGCGAACGTCCTGTCGGGAATGCCACGATCAACGCTCTTGGCAAGTATCATGCCTACTATGCGGAAGATACCAACGAAAGAAAAATCTACCTCACTTTTGATGCCGGATATGAAAACGGAAATACTCCACGTATCCTTGATGCTCTGAAAAAACATCAGGCCCCTGCCACATTTTTTGTTGTAGGTAATTTCATTTCAGACAATCCTGATCTGATCCGGCGCATGGTTTCTGAAGGGCATACAGTTGGCAATCACACAATGACGCACCCTGATATGTCAGGCATTTCTTCAAAAGATGATTTTCAGAAACAATTGGACGGCGTAGAAAAGCTGTATGAATCTGTCACCGGTGAACAGATGACAAAATTTTACCGTCCACCGCAGGGAATCTACAGTACCACAAACCTGACCATGGCCAAAGAGCTGGGATATTCCACCTTTTTCTGGAGCCTTGCATATGTAGACTGGATTCAGGATCAGCAGCCTTCCAGGGAAGAAGCCTTTCAAAAGCTTCTCGCGCGCATTCATCCCGGTGCCATTGTCCTTCTGCACAATACTTCCTCTACAAATGGCCTGATCCTGGATGACCTGCTTACAAAATGGGAAGAAATGGGCTATCGTTTTTGCTCATTAAAAGAACTGACCGGGGCTTAATCCCCGGCCAGTTTATCAATCGTTTTTACTTTCTTTTGTATGGAGATCTTCTTTAATCTGTGAGCTAGAAATCTCCGGAGTACGTGGCAGATATACCACCTCGCATCCTTCTTCTTTCAGAAAATCAAATTTTCCCTTCCAGTCATCTCCCATTACAAAAGTATCCACATGATACTCTTTCACATCCGTTCTCTTCTGCTCCCAGTTCTCCTCAGGAATAACAAGATCTACATAACGAATTGCCTCCAGCAGCTGTTTTCTTTTTTCATAAGAAAAATAACATTTCTTCTGTTTCTCATTCCAGTTAAACTCATCCGTTGAAAGACCTACAATAAGATAATCCCCCAGCTGTCGTGCTCTTCTCAGTAAATTGATATGTCCATAGTGGAGCAGATCAAAAGTTCCATATGTGATAACACGTTTCATTTACGCCGTTCCTCTCTTTTCCTGTTCTTAGCGATTCAGATATCTCATGCAGTAATCGAATATTCTAAGATATGTTGCATTTGAATAATGCAGACCATCATAAATACCCATATCATGTCTGTTGCTTATCCAGCCTTTCATCTGAAGGTTTGTGCAGGAATTAATATACGTAAATGATTTATTCTTTCCTGAACACAAATTTTTGTAAATGGTTCTGTTAAATGATGCAATCTGAGCTTCTGATCTTGCTTTTCCTCCAACACTTTTAATCATTGCACTATTTACAGGATTTACAGAAAGATAATACATCTTACAATTATACTTCTTCAGATTTGCTGCAACCTTCTTCATATAAGTTACATAAGCCCTACCATTATTCAGATCATTGACACCAAGATTAATGATCACTGCTTTTTTCGAATTCTTTGGCTGTTTTGATACAGAACTAAGAAGCTGTCTGTATCCGGTACTCTTGAACCAGTAAAGGCCTTCTCCCCACTTGGCTATAAATTCCACATTTGAAGGTACAGCTACTCCCAGAGCCATTTTTGTATCTGCTGTTCTGGAATCTCCAACACAGTATACCTTATCAAACTTTGTTGCTTTTGTGATCACAGATGGAGCACGATCCATAGACATCCCAAAAATGACCATGTAATACTTACCATTCTTGGTTGGAATACGATCTCCTGCCTTATAATCAGAAGAAGACAATGTATTCTTTCCCTGTGTCTTTGACCATCCAAGAACCATATTTCCCGTTCCCAGACTTACTGCCGGAAAAGTTGCCTTACCATTTGTATTGCTGACAGTCTTCCAATAGGTTCCATCATATTTGTATAATTTTACACCTGATGTTGAAACCTTCTGCTGAACCACATAAAACTTCAGATTACTTTTCACCTTTACAGTAGCGCCCTTTTTCTTAGAGACACTTCCGCCGACTTTGGTTGCCCATCCGGCAAACTTGTAGTTTCCATTTGAATTACCAGTTGGCATCTTGATTCTGCTGCCCGCTACAACCGTCTTGCGAAGACTTGTATATTCATTTCTGCCATTTGCCGTGTAGAATCGGACCGTATATTCTTTATATAAATTCAGGCAGAACTTTGTTGTCTGATTGATCGTCACTTTCTGTCCGGCTTTATATTTATATTCTTTTCCTTCAATCTTTGTTACCCAGTAAGCCTGATATCCATCCCTGTTTATCTCCGGAAGCTGAATTACTGTTCCTTCCTCAACAGTTTTGGCAAGATTATGATAAAAACCTGCAGTCTGTCCTTTTGCATTTGCAAAAATCACTTTGCAGGTCGTTTCACTGTAAGATGCAGCTGATACTTTCTGTGTATTCCCCAAAAGACAGACAGCTGACAATATCACGATCAGAAGAAAGGTATGTTTCCAGATTGCTGTAATTCTTTTCATAAAGACACTCCTCGTATTTAAACTCTCCATTTTGTTTCTGCATAATAACAACTCACAGAGCACAAACGCTCTGTGAGTCCACTATAACAGTTTTCTTCCTGCGATGCAATGTATTTTTAAATCAAATTTTACATTTTTGTCACATTTTGACAAATCAATCCTTAGCCAAGTTCCTTTTCGCACATGTCCAGTGCTGATGCGATCACCGCATCCATGTCATAATACTTATACTCTCCCAGACGGCCGCCAAATACAACCTTTTTCTCTTTTTGGGCAAGCTCTCTGTATTTGCTGTAAAGAGCACCGTTCTTCTCATCATTCACCGGATAATACGGTTCATCTCCCGGTTTCCACTCAGAACTATACTCACGGCTGATCACTGTCTTCGGAAGATCATTTCCTTCATCATCTTTTCCAAATTCAAACCATTTATGCTCAATGATCCTTGTCCACGGAGTCTCTCTGTCTGTATAATTGACTGCTGCATTTCCCTGGAAATTCGGCTTATCCAGAAGTTCTGTCTCAAAACGTACGGAACGATACTCCAGATATCCCATCTGGTAATCGAAATATGCATCGATCGGGCCCGTATAGATTATTTTTTCAGCAAGTGCATCGTATTCTGCTTTTTTCTCCAGATAATCTTCTCCAAGGCGAACTTCTACTCCGTCCAGCATATTGGCAACCATTTTGGTATATCCGCCAACCGGAATCCCCTGATATAATGCATTAAAATAATTGTTATCAAATGTAAGACGGACCGGAAGTCTCTTGATGATAAAAGACGGGAGATCTTTGCAGTCACGTCCCCACTGCTTCTCTGTATAGCCCTTGATCAGCTTTTCAAAAATATCTCTTCCTACCAGGGAAATTGCCTGTTCTTCCAGGTTCTTCGGCTCTACGATACCAGCCTCTTTTTTCTGTTCTTCAATCTTGGCTGCCGCTTCTTCCGGAGTTACTACTCCCCACATCTTATTGAATGTATACATATTAAATGGCAGAGAATATAACTCACCATGATAATTTGCAACCGGGCTGTTTGTGAAACGGTTAAACTCTGCAAACCGGGTAATATAATTCCATACTTTTTTATTATTGGTGTGGAAAATATGCGCGCCATATTTATGCACATGAATCCCCTCTACATCCTCTGTAAACACATTTCCGGCAATATTCGGGCGTTTATCGATCACCAGCACTGACTTTCCAGCTTCTTTTGCTTCATGCGCAAATACTGCTCCGTATAAACCTGCACCAACTACCAGATAATCATATTTTTTACTCATAATGACTCCTTTATCTTTCTGTTCTTTACTCATTTCATTTTTTCTTAAAAAGCTTTTTTATCTTTAACGGAATAAACATGATTGCACGCCCAACCTTCATAGTTGTGGAATTCTCCAATGATGCTACTTTCTTTTCCAGAGAACGGATCTGCTTATTCTTCAGACATATCTTGAAGTAGTAAGCATCCGGATCTTGGATCAGCAGCATCATATCATCCCATTCAACAGGATAGAACGCTCCCTGTTTCAATTCTCCGTTTTCTTTTGCTCTTTTGAATTCCTGACTGATTCTCTGAACATATTCCCTCTTAAACTGCTCTCCGATTCGCTGCAGCGTAAAATTATAAGTATGAAATTTCTTCAAAGAATACATATATTTAAAGCGGCTCCAGATTTCCGGATCTTTCATCAATATCTCACGGATATAATCATACTCTACATTACAGCAGTAGACTTTTTCCCTGTTATTAACAGAGGAATTCGGATTATCACGACGATTCATATAGTACGGCTTATCCACGATCATCGCGCGCTTTGCATAAACAAAAGTCTGGAAATAAAAACCATTGTCCTGGAAAGATGCTCCAGGAGTTTCGTTATGTCTGATGTGATGCTGCTCCAAAAACTCTCTTTTGTAAATACCACTCCAGGTATTCATGATAAAACGTAATGTCTCCGGCTCTTCACTAGGATCAAAGAGCTTTCCGTACCATTTCCCTGTTAAATCCAGATGGTTATATACCAGATTCATATTCCCATTTTCAGGATTTCTTGTAAAACGGTAAAAATCTGCCTTCACCATATCGAGATCATTTTCTTTTGCAATTTTGTAAAGATCTTCATACATTGCCAGCGGCACATAATCATCTGGCTCCACAATACCGATATATTCTCCGGTTGCCTTGTCAAGCCCAACGTTCATAGCCTTCCCATAGCCACCATTTTCTTTATCAATAATCACGAATCGCGGATCATTCTCTGCATATTTCTTAATGATCTCCAGCGAATGATCTGTCGAACCATCATTCACGCAGATAATCTCAATATCCTGTAATGTCTGACGCTGGATACTCTCCAGACACTCATCCAAAAACATTTCAACATTATATGTTGGTATAATAATTGATACTTTTGCCATTTTCTTTCCTCACTTTATCACGCACACAATACTATCAGGGCTCTATAATATTCGTTACTATCCTTTTATTTAAGTTTCACCGCATTCTCATCATTTGTTTCTGAAATAATAAAATGCGGTCTCTGTTTTGTTTCCAGATACATTTTTGCAATATAATGTCCTATCACGCCCAGACAAAACAGCTGAAGCCCGCCAATAAATATAATTACACAAATTGTTGATGCCCATCCGGCAACCGGATCTCCATAAATCAGCTTGCGTCCAATAACCACAAGCAACATCAAAAAAGAGACAACTGTCATTAATACTCCAAACCAGGATACCGCGCTCAATGGCGCCTGAGAGAAATTGATGATTCCGTCAATCGCATATTTTGTAAGCTTCCAGAAATTCCATTTTGTCTCGCCTGCAACACGTTCAATATTATCATAAGAAAGCCAGTATGTTTTAAACCCAATCCATCCGAAAATTCCCTTGGAAAATCGATTATATTCTGTCATACTGACAATCGCTTCCACCATTTCCCGTTTCATCAGGCGGAAATCCCTTGCTCCATCAACGATATCTGCATCAGATATTTTATTTATAATTTCATAAAATCTGTGTGCAAACCAGCTTCTGATCGGAGGTTCTCCCTCGCGATTCTTCCTCCTGGTCGCTACCGAATCATAGTCCTGGGTATGTAAAATCTCCAACATCTCCGGCAGTAAGCTCGGTGGATCCTGCATATCTGCATCCATTACGCAGACATAATCCGCATTTGCATTACAAAATCCGGCATACATGGCTGCTTCTTTTCCAAAATTTCTGGAAAAAGATAAATACCTTACATGTTCATCCTTCTGCGCAATTGATTTCATAATTTCCAGCGTATGGTCTTTTGAGCCGTCATTAACCAGAAGAAGTTTATAATCATAGTTCAGCTTCTCCAAAACTCTGGTTGCTTCCTTATAAAACAACGGCAGCGCTTCCTGCTCGTTATAACATGGTACGATAATCGCTAAGCTTTCCATCTTTTGCTCCTTTTTTTCTGAACGAGAAATCATTTCTCTCTTTTTTCCTCATCCTGTAACGCAATCATCTGTGCAAGTTTCCTGACTCTTGCAGTTACTCTTGATAATGCCACTGTCAATGTAAAAATAATTACAAGTGAAAGAACAAATCCCATAAAGAAGATCATATTTACAGGAGAATAAATTCCAAAAAATGCTGCAACATGTCCCATTGTTGATGGAAACAGCGTAAAAATAAACAGAATAATATCTGCGCAAATCCAGACAAGAACATATTTTAATTCCAGAGATCTTTTTCTGACCATATTAACAATCGCAATAAGCGCTATTATTAAAACAATACATATTAAAACCTGTGCTTTTAAAGTCATCTTTTTTCCTCCCGCAATATTTTAACGCAATCTTTCAATAAGAATGGCAAGACTTACCTTGCACATATAATATGCCGACTTTCTCAAAGATGAGATAGAGGATACCCCCGCCTGACGTTCTCGCATAATAACCGGAATTTCTTTTACCTTACACTTATGGCGCAAAAGTCTGGCCACAGTCTCCGGCTCCGGATAGTCTTTCGGATAATCTTTAATAAAAAATTCCATCACTTTGCGGTTACACATTCTCATTCCCGATGTAGCATCCGTAATTTTCTGTCCAAATAATATTCTTAATAACACCTCAAAAAAACGTATTCCAAAACGTCGTACTGCTGACGACTGGAATCCCTGATTATTGATAAATCTGGATCCAATAACCATATCCAGATTTTCTTTTTCTAACGTTTCAGCCATTATATCCAGGAATTTTGCATCATGCTGCCCATCCCCATCAAACTGTACTGCCAGATCATAATTGTTTCTATATGCATATAGGTAACCTGTCTGTACTGCCCCTCCTATTCCAAGGTTGATTGGAAGATCTAAGACCCGTATTCCATTTTTCCGACATAATTTTAATGTATCATCTTTTGAACAGTCGTTAATCACAACATAATCAAAATCAGGTGCATTTTTTCTGATATCTTCTATTGTGTTTAAAATACTTCCCTGCTCATTATATGCAGGAATAATGACTATCTTTTTCATGTTCATCCCCTTTTATAGCTGATTGGAATTTTGTCCTTTTGAATAAAATTTAAATATTAGTCGTGCAATACTATCCGGCCAGAATTTACAGAACATTTCATATTCTTCTTTACTTCTCTTATTATCTCCAATTGCTGCTGTCGTCTCTGAATCCTCATGAATTCGATGTCCCATCAATAACTTCGTAGAATACAGGAACTGTCCCTTTTTCTTAGAAAGTTTTTCCCAGGCTTCCCAATCTTCACATGCCCTGTAATGATTTTCAAAAACTGTTTCCGGTAAATTCTCAGTCACAAATGTAACCGACGGACAACAAATAGGCGAACCCAAAGATAAGATTCTTCTTCTGACCCAACGCGAGCTCTGAAAAGCTTTAATTCTCATCGGCAAAAGCATAATTCTTTTAACTTTCAACAATTTATTGGATGTTACTTTTTTCCCATCCCTTATCTCATAATAATCACTGAAAAATAAGAGCGGATGTTTTGCCCTTGTAATATGCTTTAAAACAATCTCCAGGTAGTCTTTTTCATATATATCATCCTGATGAGCAATTGTAATATATTTCGTCTTTGCGCAGGAATAAGCAAAATTCCAGTCCTGCGTAATGCCACCCTCTCCTTTATTTATATAATATGGAATTGTATATTTATCAGCAATTCCTTTTATATAATCATTAGGAGTGGACGTAGCAATAAGAATATTACTTTTTATAGTCTGCTTTTTCAATGATTTTATGCATTCTTCCAAATATGGACTTTCTTGATATGCACATACCGCAAATGTATGATCTTTCATTTTCTTTCTCTCTATCATTTCATTAATACCTAACAACTTTTAAATATCTCAGGTATAACCTATTTTTCCCGTTTTACTTTTTGTTTAATTACATTTATTACATCCATAAACAGCTCTTCCTTAAATCCCCATAAAACCACTACATAATAAATGACTGAAACAAAAATTGCTAAACTCAGACGCAAAATCATAGAGTTTATATTAGCATTTACTATTTTACACAAAATGACAATTCCGGCAATCCCAATGCATCCCTCCATCACTGTTTTTCTTACATTAGAAATCTTAAAAATATCTTTGGAATAATACATTCCAATTCCCATTACTGTCACTTCTGCCAAAACCGTGGTTAAAGCTGCTCCTTTTTCATTGCACACTGGAATCAAAATAAAGTTCAGGCTCAAATTAACAATTGCACTAATTATGGTTGCTGTTAAAATTTTACGGTCCTTTTTATTTGGCAACAAAACTCCGCTTGAAAAAAAAGCTGCAATTAAAGAAAAAGCTATTGCAACACTTAATATTTGTAACGATGCATAACTTTGTTCAAATGCTTTCCCCGAAACCAATACAACAATATCAGGACTCAGCATGATTATCCCTGCAACCATTGGCATCAACACCAGTAAAAGAGCTCTTAAAATTTTGTTTAATAAATCTTGATAATTGTCTTTTCTATCTGTTGCCACATAATACGACAGCCTTGGCAAAGATGATACCAGCAATGCGTTTACTATCTGTTTCAGAATAGTATAAATTTTAACTGAAACACTGTAAATTCCCACATAATAATCGCCCTTTAATATTCCCAGAATCGTAATATCCGAATTAACATAAATTGTAATTGCAAGTGTGTTAAAAAATAAAATCAGCATCGGTTTTAAATGCTTGGTCCATTCTACTTTTTTTGTCAACCGTACTGAAAAATATTTATGTGAATAAAAATAATTCACAATATAACCGCCACCTGAAGCCAATACTGAAATAAGTGCATAACGCAAATAGTCATCTTCTTTTCTTACGCAAAGAAACATCGCACACAAGGCAATAAACTGTATTGCTATTGTTCTAACCGTTATATATGCATAATCCTCATATATAGAAAACAGCCATTCTATACCTATAGTTGTTGCAAAAATTATAAAACTCTGAATAATTATCAACTCTTTATATGCATATAGCCTTTTTGAGAAGCTCAACAATATCGCCAATAATATATACGATATAGCTGTAAACACCATATTGATTGTAAATATCTGATTAGAAAAATTTTTTAATTTATTTTTATCATCACGTATGGCTCCACCTTCTCGAATTGCATATGAAGATATTCCCAATGCTGCCAATAATGAAAAATAACTTACTATAGAGTTTGCAAAATTAATTTTTCCTAAATTATCCGCACCTAAAACACGTGAAATATATGGATATGTAATCAGCGGAAATACAATTCCTGCTAATGTTCGTAATGCATTCAGTATTGCATTCTCTTTCATTGATTTCTTTCGCATACCCAAATCCTCAGTTTTCCTTTAAGACTTTTACAATACGAGCCGGATTTCCCGCAGCTACAGCATAAGCCGGTACATCTTTTGTTATAACAGCGCCCGCAGCCAAAATTGCAGAATATCCCACATGCACCCCCGGCAAAATTATTACATTTTCACATATCCAACAGTTATCTTCAATTACCACAGGTCCTTTACTATACAATTCTCTTTCATTTGGTGGAATATCTACCTCTTCCACACTCACATTTCCATGAGAATGATCCGTAATAAATACATTGCTTCCAAACAGAACATTGTTTCCTATTTTTATTTTATTAATTGCTCCAATATGACATTTAGAGTTTATTTTTACCTTGTCTCCAATTTCAATCTGTGGAGCGAACTTCTGTTCTCCATAATTTTCCCATGCCTCTAATCTGCATCCAGGGCCTGCGTAGAATTCATTTCCTATCGATATTCTGTTTCCACCAATAATTTTAATTGGGTCACATACTTTACATGCTTTACCAACAGTTCTAAATTTTTTCAAATTATAATTATTTAACCTGTTCTTATAAAGTTCAATTACTTTACCAATCAATTCACGTATCACCTTTTCTTTACAAATCAATCTATGATTTTTTTAACACTTTCTCCAACCCGTACAAATTGATTTTCCAAATTTAAATACTCAGATTCTTTATTTACAGGTTTCCGTTCAACATACTGCTGCATGGCAGCATAGATTGCATCTGCCACCGTATCAAAATTAACAATATCTAATGAATGAATATTCTCACTAAAACTACTCAAATCCTTACATAAAAACGAATTTGTAACCGTCTGGACTCCAAAAGCCGCCATCTCCAGCGGTGGATAGCTCGGATGCGGAGAACACATTAAGGAAACCCCAACCGAAGATTCTGCAAGTATTTCTGCATATTTCTCCAGTGTCAGTTTCCCACCAGCCACAAGAGTATTTCCATTTTTCAGTTTGATACTTTTATGATTTCCTCCAATAGATAAATACTCCCACTCTGAATCAGGATTATACTTTTCTATCATTTTATTTAACGCTTCTACAATCATTAAAAAAGAATTTCTTGCAACATTCGGTCTTCCGTAAATAATAACACGTTTCTTACGTTTTATTTTATCAGTCAAATGTAAATAACTAAGCAATGTTTCGTTCAGTTTAGGATCAAAGGCTACCATTTCATCAAACTTATAATCTAATTTTTTGAAGTAATTCATTAAATTTTGCGAGTTAAAAATAGCCACTGTATTTCCATATTTATATGTCGAATCAGTTAAAAGAAATTCTGTAGACCATTGATAAAAACCTGGCTCATAGTCCTGAATCAGATATAACAGTTTATTATCAATACCATACTTCTCTTTTTGAAATTTTAGAACATCTGCAATTATATAAAAAGTACTCCAATAGGTGGCCATGAATATATCCTTTTTTCGGACAGAAATATTCCCTCTGGAATGATTACAAACGTCTACTGTACAGACAGTTTTATGTGCATCACTGTCCTGTCCTGACTCCATACAAACGAAATCCGGATACTGCTCCATAATTTCACTCTTAATACTTTCTGCAGTCATAATAATTCGCATATCCATTTCCAGATACTCTGCCAAATAACGGTACAACTTCACCGCTGTGGATAATCCACCATACATTTTATTTTTATCTATAGTAGATATCACCAAATTTAATCTTGGATTTTCATATTCGGATTTAATAAATCCCACTTTTGTTAAATACTCATAATCCCTCTCAAGATATCCATTTTTCATCCATTTTGATACTTTAACAACATTCTTTATGGCATCGTTCATTATATTCACTTCCTAATCTCATTTTCATAAAAATTCTCATCTTTTAGCACTTCTATATACAATTCTTTTGTTTTGACAAAATTTTCATATCTAAAAATTTCCCTTTTTAAAGTACATCTGTCACCCTTGGAATTTGTTGCCGATGCACCTGCTGCATGCCAAACCTTTACGCTGGGATCATATACTATTTTACTTTGATACCTCATACATTTTAAATATAACAAATCTTCTTCGCCATAATAAAATGGTTCCGGATACAGTGCATGGATATATTTATTTAAATACTCTCTTGAGAAAATAATTGCTGAGCCATGAATAACTACATTTTCATATTTCTTTTTATAAGAAGCAACGCCTGGCTTGAGCAAATCCAAATGATACTTCTTTACAAAATTAAATATCTTCTCTTCTCGTATTTTCCTATCATCTGTACTAACATAAGTTTTTCCCTGGGCACTCATTTTTTCATATTTGTCCAGAATTTCTCTCTGTTCTTTAAGTTTTTGACACTGTTCTCTTATTCCCGGGAGACTTTTACATATAGGACTCTGATGTATTCTCAAACGAAAAGCATATACATCTGGTCCCAGTACAAAAAAGTGAGTCTTAGTATATATTTCTTTTATTCTTTTCAGAAAATCTTTCTGTCTGCATTCAATATCACTGTTTATCATAACCAAAAAATCCGGTTTTATATTTTCATATACATATTCATATCCTATATTATTTCCCCTGGAAAAGCCCGCATTATTTTCATTTTCTATTATATGGATATATTTTTTTCCTTTATATATTTTTCTAAAATGCTCTACACATCCATCCTGTGAATCATTATCTACAATTATGATCTGTACATCATTTTCTTCTTGTTCCAGATTTTCTATACTGTCAACACATTGTTCAGTTTCATGAGTAGATTTATAATTTAAAATCAAAAATGCAAATTTTGTCATTTTTCTCCTCTTTTTTGAACTATTTCATAATATAGCTCTTCTACATTTGCTGCATTTCTCTCTGCTGTAAAATTGTTTTTTGCCATATTGCATGCTTTCTCTCCCATTTTCTTCAACAATTCTACATTTCCAATAAATTTCTCCATATTTTTTGCCAAGTCATCAGCTACATTGTACGTATATAGAAAACCGTTTTCTCCGTCTCTGACCAATTCTGGATTTGCCCCGGCATTAGATGCAATTACCGGATTACTGCTCAACATCGCTTCAATTGTCACGCGACCAAACGCCTCTTTTTTCGAACAAACTAATTCCACATCACAATTTTCACGCAATGTTTTCATGTCTGATACAAATCCAACAAATTCTACAACATCTTCCACATCTTCTTTATTACATAATCTTCGCAAGCTTTTTTCATAATCTGCTATAGAACGTCCTGCAATATATATTTTAAAATTTGTAATTCCCTGTTTTTTCAGTATGCCTGCTGCCCGTATGGCACAGTCCTGTCCTTTTCCCGGCTGTAGTGCTCCTGAAATCAAAAACTTTGTAATTCCATCTTTATTATAATCTTTTGCACATTTTTCAGTATAATATTCTTCACTTACTCCATTATAAATAACTGTGCCTTTTTCAGGATTAATCCATTTTGAATAATACTGCCTCATTGCCTCAGAAATATATATAATCTTCGAATCTGACTCATCAACTAACTTTAAGCTATTCTCTCTTCCTTTTATATATGCTATATTCATATCATCTTCGCCAAATTCTCTAAAATGCCATACATGAGGCTTATTTAATGCCTTACTCAACTTCATTCCTATCTCAATAACACTTGAATTTGAATGAATAACGTCAATATTCTCATTTCTTAATCTTCTTTTCACCCTTTGAAGTGCTATACCATTAAATTTATATGCAATTCTATACGCAAGCTCAAGAAAACGTCCCTCATTTTTCGGAACCTGCCACCACGAATAGAAACATGTTATCGTATTTATCCCACGTTCTTTTAAAGCCTTCTCTATCTCACTGTTTTTTAACGGAACCAGTACACTCACATCATGGCCTTTTTGTTTCATGAGCTCTGCTAATGTAAGTAAAGACTTGGTAGCACCTCCCATATGCCCCTCATGTGCTATATATAAAATTTTCATTTTAGTGCTACTCCTTATTTCTCGCTGCAATACAATTTTGCAAACACATTGACTAATTTTAGTTTATCCACCACCAAAAACACATTAACTGTCAGTTTTGTAAAAAACGAATCGCCTTTTGTTTCTTTTCCAAATAACGGAAATTTTTTTGGTATCGCATTTTTTTCATACCATTCAAAGATCCTTTTATATTCTTTCAGGAATGCATCTCTGGATGCTTTCCTGCCAGAAAACAACAGGTACCATATACCATACCTTACATAAAAATACGAATATACTTTCTGCGTATTTCCTATTCGTTGATAAATTTTATCAAGAACATAAACAACATTTAAATCCGGATTAAACCCACGTTGTGATGTATTAGAGATACTTTTCGTATTAAAATACCAATTATATCCCACATATTCAATCACTTTAACACTTTTTGCTGTTGAATACGCTACTATATTAAAATAAACATCTTCCCCTAATCCACAATCCAAAAAACTGATATCATTTTTTAATAAAAATTCTCTTTTATATATTTTAGCCCACGGTGCAACTACCGTGAACTTGTACCAGGATGAATTCTTAGGAAAACTTTGAAAGCGGACTTTCTTATCTTCAACTCTCCTATACCCGCCTACTACAATATCACTTTTTTCATCTATCGCATTAATAAAGCGTTTAAAATAGCCATCATCTACAAAATCGTCATTATCTATGAAAAAAATAAATTCTCCACGAGCTTCTCTTATTCCTAAATTCCTGGTCTTAGCTGTGCCTTCATTCTTTTTCGAGATCACACGTACAATACCAGGATATTTTTTCGCATAACTATCAATTATATCTTCTGACCTGTCATTTGAACCATCATTAATTAAGAGTACTTCAAACGTCTCATCAATCTGTGATAGTATACTTTCCATACATCTCTTTATATATTTTTCCGAATTATATACTGGAATTATTATAGTTGCCTTTTTCATTCTTCTCCTCAAAATTACCTTCTAATTTATTAACGCTGATAACAACACAAATCCCACAACCAGAACATTTAAAATATCTGCCAATAAGATTAAAAAATCATCTTTATAATCCCGAACCATCTTACTACTTCTCATTCCCAAAAGAAGTACTGCAACAATAGGAAGATAATATCTTCCCTGTACCCCAGTGATATAATTAGATGATTGCTGTGTATACGATAACAGCATAGACAATAATACAAGAACTACACTGGCACAACAAATCAATGCAATAAATAATCTATGTCCTTTTTTTACATACACAGCTTCATCCCTTCTTCTTATAGCACAAATACAAATAAGCAGAATAAAGCCAATCAGTATAAACCACGGAACTCTTATATTCAAGCGCCCAAGCAAGCTTCCTATTGCTTCCTGTAAGTGCACGTCACCAACTTGTACTATCGTATTTTGAAAAATTCTGATAAACTGATTAGGTTTTTCTATAAAATAAGATATGTTATAGATTTCTTCGCCACTTCTGTAAGCACTTCCCGGCTGTCGCATGAACAGGCTCAGAATTCTCTGAGAAAACTGTGCAATAAAAACCAAAATAAATGGAATTGCCACTCCAATAACATATTTAATTTTTTCTTTGAAAGGTTTGAACATCTCCCACAGTACCATAGCAATAACTCCTGCTAGTGGAATATATACTCCACCTTTACAGGCTACTGTACAAAATCCCCCTGCCAAAAACATAACGCCAAATTCTTCTATACTTTTCTCTTCAGAATAAAGAAGCGATATTGCATATGCCATGTAGACAAATACAGCTCCTAATAAAATACCATCATAAGAGCAGGATGCAATCTGCTGAAGAATGATTGGGAAAAGTCCAAATACAGCGAACGAAGCCTTTCCAAAAGGAAGTTTACGTATTGCAATCCACATAAGCAGAATGGATGCCAGTGCATTCATCCAACGCCCAAACATGATCATCGTTATTGTATTAAAATGCAGAAGCCGTGCTATTGTAAAGCCAACTGCTGCTGGAAGGTAATTTAAAAACGTTACATTTCCGACCGGATTGTCTGCAAATGCCACCTGCAGAGTCTCATCACCAGACCTTCCAAACATATCTTCAAACGTTTCCCTGTAACGTTCTGTTGTAACATCCATGGTATTTTCTTTTGTTGCATCAATGTCATCTGCACGTTTATATATTCTTCCCTGTGCAGGAATCTCACTAATTCCCAGCATTTCATTAGAAATTGTATAAACAGCATCAATATGCGCTCTCTCATCCGGTACACAGAATGGTGGAATCAGAAAACTGTATACAAACGCAAGTACCAGTGCAGAAATAAGGAAGGTTTTACCCACTGACAATCTTCCAAATCCGGACAGAATAATCAGAACTGATACCAAAACGGTAAGTATTGCCACCATATATTTGAACATAGTTGCAAATATCATCTGATTACTGTATAAAGCAATCATACAAAGGTTACCTGCCATCGGCTGTGAATTCAGTTCATATGGATATTCTTCAGCTTCTCCACCAGCCAATTCCAGATTATCGCCAGCTGTTTTTTCATTTGTTATTACAATTTTGTACTGTTTTCCGGCAGAATTCTCAATTGCTTCCGGAAATTCAAGTACATAATATCCCTGAAGTGCACCTTTAATTTTATCTCGCTGATCTTTATTCAGATGATGTGACAGTTTTTCAATTTTCTTGGTAGATACTTTACCACTTTGTACCACTTCACCAGTCTGCTGATCATACAAATCATATTTTATTCTTATATTCACATCATCTACATTCGGAATATATACTGCCACAGCAGAAAGCTGATTTCCGGATACAGTAAATGTCTGGGATACACTCTCCCCTTCTTTCAGTGAGATATTCTGTGCTGTTTCATCCGTTTCTTCGCAGATTACCTCCGGATCTTTTGCACGCACAGTTGCTTCCATTGTTTTCATATAAACATAATCAAAAAAGATAAAAATAATTCCCCACACGATAACAAGCATCAGAATAATTTTTATTATCTTTTTTTTCAATGGAACTGCCTCTTTCATTGCTGAAATTTTCCGTTCTGAAGTTTTTGCAGTAAATAATGGCATGCCTGTCTTCTTATGCAAAATCAGCAGAAAAACACCTGCCAGAATCTCTGCCAGAAAATACACGCATGGTTTCAGCCAATTGTACGTTTTTACTTTATAACATATTGAAGCGCAAAGATAACTGTCACTGAGTTCTCCATCAACCCAGGAATGTTCTGCACTGTCATTTGTTTCTGATATGCCAATATACGGACCTTTCTCTTTACATCCAAGAGAACGGACTCTCATTTTGACATGTGTACCTTCGCTGATCTCATTCTCAAAAAGAATCAGAATATTTTTTTCATCAATCTGATCTTTTAGAAGTACCTCCGAATGCTGAATATTTTCTCCAGTCTCTGCATCTGTAAAATCCACGATCAGTTTTTCATTTTTAAATTTAATATCATTATCTGAATATCCATTCAGGACTATGCTGTTTGCATTTTTTTGTTTAACAACAAACTCTGTATCAATGGAATGTCCATCCAGGATCTCATATTGAAGATCTGCCTGCTTACCGAATGTAAATGATTCAAACCCCTGACTTCCACACGTCAGAAGCTGTATGATCAGAATAGCAAAGATGACAAAAAAATATACTGCAAATGCAGTGGATATCCTGGTTTTGTTTACAGTAATAAATTTTTCCTTTATTTTTCTCTTCATTTATATATCTTCCCAACTTATTATACTCCCAAAAAGTATACCAAAATTACATCTAATTGGCAAGTTGACTTTTATTCTGTACCTATAGTAGAATAGAACAATATATAAAGTATATTAGGAGTCATAATTATGCTATCAAAAAAAATAAATCTACTCTGCGCTGGATTGGTTACCTGTTCCGCCCTTTTTTCAACTTCCACCATTTCAGTTGCAGCAGCTAACACTGATATGTCTCTCACTATTGACAGTCAGTCCTATACCGGCACGTACACCGGCGATTTGAAAAATGGCGAACCATCTGGCGAAGGTACCTTTTCTTTTTCAGATGAAAAAGACTCATATTCTGTATCCGGAATCTGGAAAAAAGGTAAATTAAATGGTTCTGTTACTACCACAGCTTCCGATGGTTCCTATACATCATGCCATTATTCCGATGATAAGCCCTATGGCCGTCTTCTTAAATACAGTGCAAATGATCAATTAACAGGGTATGATTTTTATTATCAGATGCGCACACTTTCCTCTTTAAAAGAAAAAAGTGTTAATGCCGATTATAATGTATTACTTGGTACAACCTTTCCGGATACCCCACAAAAAATAACCGGTACTGTTTCTGCTGTATTTTCAACAGCAAGTAATGCCTTTGTTATTTTAATGGATAAACAAAATCATCCTTACGTTTTGACTTATGTCAATAACTCAACCAATAAATTCAATCAGGGAATTGTCCCTAATTTAAAAATTGGCGATCAGGTTACTGCATACGGTTATCTGCAGAGACAGGATTCTTTAGATTCCATGAAAAGTAAATTAGGTCGTTCTCTGCTCATCACCGATGCACCATCTGATTTAAGCAGTTTATCTGATTCAGATTTAAGTAACGAATTAGATTCCCTTACCAAAGCTTCTGAGACTGTTTACAATGAATTATCAACAAATACCTTACCATTTATCCTTATTTTTGCAGCTGAAGTTGATGGGCACTCATTATTTAATATCAAAAATCCAAGCTTAGATTATTCTGATATTATAGATAATCCTTATTTGTACAGTAATTTATCCTATGCACTAACCGGAACTGTTCAAAAGACAATTGCCAATTACGATAAAGGCTATGTACAAATGCTTATTTCTGAAAACAATACAGAAAATTTGTTTTACGTAAAATATCGCTATTCTGATGGTTCTTCGCTTCCTGCTACAGGTGATATTGTTACTGTAGATGGTGTATTTGATGGTAATTACAAAAAAATCATCCCGTCAGAAAATGCCAAACTTATTTCACCTACACCTTCTAAAAACAATAAAAAAGATTCCGACACCACAGATTCAACAGGCGATGATACTACCGCCGAAGAGCTTGATGCTTTTGTAGATGAAGATGTCGCTGATGAATACGAAGATTACGATGATATTGCATATGTGATCTTATATCCACGATTAACCACCGTTTCTGTAACAATCAATAAATAAAAAGCTCCCCCCTTGCGAAATCAGTATATGCACATGATTGCAGATCTAACAAGGGGGGATTTTTTATATACAAATAATCGAACCATTTATTAATTATATATTTTATAAGCTTAATTTATATTTAAAACTTTATTTTCAAACTTTTCCCATACATAATCATATTTTACTGCTTTCTTTGCCCACTCAATGCCATAAGATGTCACCAACGATAACAAAAATAATATTGTTGCAATAAGAAAGCTATTCTTAAAAGAATAAATAAAATTATAGCAATAATTGTTTCTAAAAAATATGTGGACATAGAAAATATTCATAGAATGTTTTCCTATAAATTCCAGTATAGTATTTACGATCGGAATTTTTGACACATAAAGATATGCAAAAACAATCCACAGCAATGGAACAATTCCATAATTCAATTCTGTACACACAGTAACATCACATGTTATATACAATTTAAATGTCACATACAATCCCACAAGAAACATTATGAATATCAGCCATTTATAATACAAAGCTCGTTTTTGCACCCATTTTGCTATTTTGGTAAATATATCATTTTCTGCAAAAATCACGCCACAAATTACAATAAACAAAAATGATAAGCATGAATTGTTTCCCTGAAATCCTATTCCAAATATTCTTGGCATAATAAATGTCAATACAATTGTAGCTATCCCTCCAATTTTTTTGCATAAGCAATCTACTACAGGTACAATTATAATTATTGTAACTGCCAGACTCATGTACCACCATGCACCATTCATACTCGGAGTTCCCAAAAAAGCACTCAATCCCAACATATCCAATATAATATTAGCTATACCATGAGATTTCATATACACCTTTATAGGCATTCGATCTATTATCGAACATATAAAAAAAGCACCAACAAATACAAACCAATATCCTTTATATAATTTAAGAAGCCTCCTTTTTATCCACCCATCAGCTGCTCCCTTTTTTTCTGACAGTTTCATATAAGATACCGCGAGACCATACGCTGATAAAAATGCAAAAAAACTGACACAATTCTTTCCAAACCATGAAAGCAAATTCACAATTCTTTCTGTCAATGGAAAAAAAGACACTTCAAAATTCTGATACATACTCGGACTATTAAAAAGATGATGATACAGCAAAAATATCACAGCAATTCCCTTCAACTGTAATGTATTTTCTTTTGTAAATTTCATATTTTATAATTCTCCAATCATTCTATAGCATCCTCATATCAGCTTTTCTTTCTGCGGTGCATGTACCTTTTTATTTTCTATATTTCTCCGCAATCTCCAACAGTTCTTCTACTCTTCTCTCAAAGGAATATTCTTTTTTGATCATATCGTACTGTTCCAGGGCTTTTGCTTTTACGGCTTCATAATCGTTTTCTACTTTTTTGACGCAGGCATCAAATTCTTCTTTTGTATCGTAATAAAGTACTGCATCCGGGAAAATTTCCTTCATTTCCTCACAACCGTCTGAGATGACCGGCAGTCCGCATGCCAATGCATCAAAAATACGGTTATTGATGATCTGGTTATCCAGCATGTCTTTCCAGTGATCATTCAGTGTAACTTTTGCGGAACGGTACAGTGCCGGAAGTTTCTCATTCGGCATAAATGTGCTATCTACCACATCTTTATGTTCCGGCATCATCTCATACCAGCCACTTCCCCATACATGAAGTGGCACGCCAGCCTCAGCAGCCCAGTAAACACAGTCTCTCATGACGCCTCGGGTACTTCCGATAAAGATGTACTGTCCGTTATACTGTTTCTTGGTTTCGCCTTCCGGGCAGAAGATCTCTGTATCGGTACACTGTAAAAGCGGCACAACCGGGACACTGATCTTATCTTTTAATTCTTCTGCCATATGTCTGGAACCCACGCATACGACGTCGTATAATTCATATTCTGCTTTTGAGATCATATCCGGATGACTGATATTCCACATAATGTAGAGACATTTCTCATTTCTTCTGTCCGGACGATAGAAATATTTTCCTCGCAGGACAAGAACTACATCTGCGCCCTCATCACAACCCCAGTCCTGACGATTATCGATAATTGCGTAGATGTTCTGACGTTCCAGGTATTTCTGCAGGGCAACCGCATAGTAATAATCACCCCAGCGGAATTTTGCTTCGCCTTCTGTAGCCGGGCATTTAATCACCCATACCGGACGTCCATCTGCTACCCGTTTCGTCTCAGATGCCATCTTCGCCCAATTGTCTCTTCTTACCAGTTCCTGCTCAATGTATTCTTTCAGGTTTTTCTGCAGATTTTTCTGCATCTCTTCCATATTTTTCTGCTGGAGCTTGATAAGTCTTTCCTGTTCTTTGAACTGTTTTCTGATATATTTTTCCTGGTCTTTAAATTTCTTATCCACATAAGTGCGTCCGACCGGAACGATCTTTCGCAAAAATCTCTTTAATTTCTGTTTGAATCCCATAGTTTCATTTTCCTTTTTCGTAGCTTCCGGAATCTGCCCCATGATCTGCTGATACTGTTCAAATTCCTGTTTGATGTAGAAGTATTCTTTATTCTTTCCTTCTATTCCGAGTTCCTTGAACCATTCTGACTTTAACTTTTCTTTCAGTTTTGTCTTAGTCGGCTCGGAAAGCGTATTATAATTCCACAGTGAAAAGTGAAGTGCATAATTGATATAATCTTTTTCCAGTTCTTCGTACAAACCTTCTTCTCTCAGCTTATCGCGAAGCGCTGTCAATGCATGATAAAAGCAATCCCATGAATTTTCTCTTGTTTTTGAAAGCGAATCCTTCGCATCACGCCGCTGATGCGCCAGAACTACCGGCACAACCGAAATCTTTTTTGCCAGTGCTACTGCACTGAATACAAAGAGCATATCATTACTGGTCCGCTGCTCCTGAAATGTCAGATGATATTTATCAACAAATTCTTTCAAAAACAGTTTATCCCATGCCCAGCCAACAAACACTTTAAATACATTCCCCGTCATCTGTCGATGATTAAATGGATGATACGGCGGAATCTCATTCTCTCGGATCACCCAGTTTACCGGCACAAACTGATTTTTGTCTGTGTGATACTGATCTGATTTATATGCCACAAAATCCGCCTGGTCCTTTTCTGCCAGATCATATGCCTTTTCAAGCATTCTCGGTTCAAAAAAATCATCCGAATCCAAAAAAGACAGATATTTACCGGTTGCATAACGCATACCGTTATTTCTGGCAGCCCCTGCTCCTGCATTCTTCTGTTCTATAATCTGTATACGACTGTCTTCCGCAGCATATTCTCTCAATATATCAAGTGAATTATCTGTTGAGCCATCATCCACACAGATAATCTCAATATCTTTTAATGTCTGCCCAACCACACTGTCCATGCACTGTTTCAGATATGGTTCGACATTATATACGGGTATGATTACCGATACCTTTACCATGATTCTTCTCCTAGCAACCTATTATTCTATCTGCTTATTATACCTTTTCTCTCTTGTTTCGTCTATATATTTTCTATTTCTGTCTCTGGACATAAAAAACTTTAACCTATATACTATTATTTATGAATATTTTATTTACTGAGGAACGGAGACATTGTATGAAACCAAACAATTTAACATCTAATAGAATTCTGTATTTCGACTATCTGGAAGTACTGGCTATTTTTCTGGTAGTTTCTATCCATCGCTCATGGTTCGATCTTTCGTATTCTGCAAGCATTCTTTCAATCATCTGCAGTATATGTGTACCACTGTTTTTCATGGTTAATGGTGCATTACTATTTCACAGATCTTTCGATTTAAAAAAACATATTCATAAAATAGTGGCCATGTTCATTGCTCTGGAAGGCTGGCGTATTCTCTATTTTCTGACCTGCCTCTTAACCAACCAGATACAACTGAACACGTTCTCCAAATCAGATATCTGGAATTATCTGTGTGGTTCCATGAATTTAGATCGTGTACCAACTGCCCATATGTGGTTTACCAATACCTTATTATTTTTGTATATCCTTTTTCCACTGCTCAAGATATGCTGGGATCATAACAAATCTGTATTGTATTTTTTCATCATTATATGTGGCTGCTTTTTTCAACTCTCGGAAGAAATAAATGTTTTACTGGCACAGTTTACTACTCTCTTACATAAAAACTCTGTTTTTACAGTTGACGGATTTCGTGCAACCTTAAGCCCTTTGTACAATAATGGGCATTTTCTGGTTTATTTTGTACTTGGTGCAATACTTCACGACTTATTTTTTGTACGCGCCCAAAAGCCTCTCAATGCACAAAAAATCCGTCCATACAGTATTCTTTGCATTATAATTGGACTTTTGTGGGATTTCTTTGCCAAGTATCTGCAATGTGGTACTTTAAGATGGACGGGAGAATCTTTTAAAAATGGATATTTAAAAATAGGTACTGTTTTTATGTGCATTGGTATTTTTGTACTATTTTCTTCATTTGACTTCAACAGAGTTTCCAAAAAAATAAATAACACAGTCTCTTTTATTTCTAAAAGAACTCTGGATATTTATTATATTCACATGTTCTTTGCTGCAATCGCTCTGGATTACATCTATCCAAAAGTGCAGGTTGCAAATGTGCTTATCAATTCTGTTCGTACACTGATCATCATAATAATCGCCCTGGTTATTGGGCAGTTCTTTCGTAAACTGCCCGTCCTTAAACATCTTCTGAACGCCTGACTTTCTTTTCTGCTTTTTGCCATATGGCAAAGAGCAGAATTGCCAGTAATGAAATCACAAATCCTTCCTTAAATCCGGGTGAAACATATGTCATTTCAATCTTATTTTCACCTTTCTTTACCTGCAATACAGTAAATGTCCGACTCGGATCTGCGGTCACTGTCTCACCATTACATTTTATTTTCCATCCTTTATCATAAGGTATCGTGAGCATCAATTTCTCATTATCCTCAACCGCTGTATATGTTCCGGTAATTTTTCCCTCTCCATAGTCTTCGACCTGAAACATCTTTGTCTTTAACTTATCAATGGCAGAAGAAAATTCTTTCATGTCCAGATAATAAAAGACCCCTTCCAGCTCATCTTTATTTGAAAGATTTCCCTTTATTGCTACTGTTGCAATATCCGAGTTTTCCGGATCATCTACCTGAAAAGTTTTATACGATGTCACCCTGGAGTAAGTCGTTCTCGGATCTCCGTTTATATAGATCACCGTCTGAGCTGCATCTTTAATCACATGATCTATATATCCATATAAAATATGTTCCTCTTTCGGCACTTTTATCTGAAATTCATCGCCATCTTCAAGAACGGTCTTCTGCGCATCCACACGTTTAAAGCACTCAATATCTTCTCCTGTTAATGTTGATAATATTTTATTTTGGTATTCAAATGGATTCTCTGCCTCTATATTTTCGATATCAGCCCCCTGTACACAATACCCAAGATTTAGTGCATATGGATTTACATATACACTTTTTCCATTTATAACACCTGCGTCTGTATCCTTTTCACATCCCTCAATAGTATGATCACTTATAATGTACCGGATTCCCCACAAACTGTCGGTTAAAAGAAGTGGTTCATTATATTGCATAAACTTATAATAATCATGATATCCACATTTGTGATACAGTTCTGTCAGTGCACTGTTAATTGTTGAAGTATATGTTGCAAATGAATGATATCCATATTGCAGCCCTTCGTTAAATACGCCCAGATAATTTGCTCCTCTGTCTTCTCCCGCAGGCGATGCCTGCTCTGTTCTGTAAAATTCACTGTTCGAAATATCAAATCCGGCAAAACGTTCTTTCTGTTGCTCATCATACACAGAATAGGCATGCCCTTCAATCGGAGCGTAAGATCTCACAATGCTGTAGCCATTAAACAGTAATTCTACACAAACCCACATACATACAATGGATCTGAACCATTTTTTATGAAAAAATTTTACGCTTTTTTCCAGATACGCAGCAGCAAGATAAATAATAAAAAAGCTGATAACAAAAGAAAACCTGCAGTAATACGAATTTGCTTTTCGAAATCCATTCCACACATTTTCCAATGGTATAAATGTTGCAGATACCACAAGAAAACTCAGCACCAGTGCAGACAATATCTTTTCCTTCAGGCTTCTTTTTGACAGAAAATAGGCCGCTGCACAAATAAGAACAAACGTCCCACAAAACAGCATAATTCCCTGAGATTCTGTTCCAAATGCTTTTTGCATCCGTATTCCCGGAAGCAGACCTTTTATCAGAGTTTTTATTCCAATATGAAATCCCGGCGTGTAATCTGTCGTGCTTTCAATGCCCTTTCCCTGAAGTAAATTCATTGCTGTCGGCAAAAACAAAACCATAGAACTCATTACTGCCAGTAACATTGTCAATCCGTATTTAACAATTGTCACAATATATTTTTTCTTTTCATCCGTGCAAAATAACTCAAAAAAGAAATAGACAACAGAAAACAGGCAGCACATATATGCCATATACCAGTTACAGACGACCATAACCAATACTGATATAAATAAAAAAGTTTTTTTATTCTGCATTATAAGCCGATATATTCCCAGACAGATCAGAGGCAGCATGATCAGGGCATCCAGCCACATAAGATTGCATTTCTGTGAAATGCTATATGACATCATGCCATAACAGGTTGCCAGAACAATTATCCATATATTATCAATTGATGAAAATCTGTTTCTCATAAAAAAAGCACTTGCAGATGCTGCCAGTGCCAGTTTTAATATCGTGAGTACAAGCACAAATATCTGAATATCATTAAAAAACAAAATCAACAGATTCAGCGGACTGGCCAGATAGTACGCATATAATCCGATCATGTTGTTTCCCATACCCGCATTAAACGAATAAAAAAGATTACCGCCTCCAGTCAGTACCTGTTTAAACCAGGAAAAGAACTGAATATACTGCCATCTCAGGTCCCAGATCAATAAGCTTCTCTCCCCAAACGGATATATTCCCACTTTGTAGAATATCACGAACAGCATAATCGCTGTTATAAAAAAGGGAATTATATATACTTCAGCTCTTTTCCTGCTACTATCTAACATCAAAAAATCTCCATTCTGTTTTACTTACCACTCGCTTGCTCTTATCCATTCTTCATATGGAGCCAGATGCATATGTTCACCTACTACATGGCTTTGTGATTTATAAATTTTCAACAATTCTACTTTTTTATCAACACTGCTCTGTGGAACTTTTTTCAGAGACGCCTCTACAGCCGGCATTCTTCTTGCACTGTAATATCTTTCAAAATAATACAGATTATTTCCCCAGCAGTTCTTATAATAACTCTCAGTCATTAGTTTACTCGTCATTTTGTGATGAATATGACCATACTCTCCATTTGGATTGTGCGTTGCTACCATTCCCCAATGCTTATATTTCATAAGAAAATCCAGATCTTTGGCAATCTGCGGCTTTGAAGTTGCCCAGTCGGATCTCTTTCCGTTTACCAGATCCGGATATTTCAAAATCAATCCAACATTTCCTGACTCTTTTATCACCTCATAAAACTCATTCTTCCGCACTTCATTATAACCGTTTGTCAGACATACAACAAACCAGCCGCCTTCTGTCAGATGTGCGCCACCCCACAGAGTCTCATCGTCCGGATGTGCAACCACCATAAGTTTCGTACAGTTGGACAGAGGAAGTTCATCCAGCATTTCTTTGGTGACCTGGCCTTCTGTTGTCTCAGAATCATATTTTGTCGCATTCTTTTCCAGCTGACCTTTGTTGTTAAAGTACTGTCCGTTATACCAGCAGTTCTTCTTCATACGCCCGCTGGCATCCACATAGTAAGTCTGTCCACTGGTCTGTATATATTTATTTGTGACCATTTTGCCATCTGCGCCAAAATAATACTTATTGCTGCCAACAGTTGCCCATCCTGTCACAAACCGGCCTTTATTCAAATAGTACGTGTTATTTTTCCATTTATGAATGCCGCTTTTTCTGGAAAGCACTCCGTTATTTTCAAACCAGTACCATTTGCCTTTTATTTTTACCAGTCCGGTTGCCAGGCTTCCGTTTTTATTGATATAAACCTGTGTTTTTCCATATTTGTAAAGGCCTTTTTTCTTTACAAGTCTGCCATCTTTGCCAAAGATATAAAGTTTGTTATTGACTGCTTTCTTTCCTGTATAGGCACGTGCAGTCTTCCTGTCAAAATAATATCTGTCCTTCTTGTACTTCACCCAGCCGGTTTTGCGGACACCCTTCTTATCGAAGTAGTAGTAATATTTCTTTATCTTTTTTACTTCATTCTTTACATAGGTATTGTTTACTTTATACTTATAAGTCGTTCCCTTGCGAACCCAGCCGGTCTTTCCGGCAGCCTGTACAGACAGTGCTGACATCGCAAACAATACACAAATGATCAATGTTACAAATAGACTTTTTTTCATTTTACTTTTCATTTTATTCACGCTTTCAAATTTCATTTGCATTCATATGCTGGCAAAGCAACTGCCAGCATTATGGTAAAAAAGTTACTATAAAATTCCACATTTATAGCATACTTTGTTTAATCTGTAATTGCAATCACTTTCCTTGAGTTTTTTACATAATCTATTGCTTTTTGGGGACAATTTCATATTTGACAGACCATCCTTCCTGTGATAGGCTTCCAGTAAAATATATCTTATATGATTGTGGAGTTATATAATGGAACGTATTCTGAATTATACTATTTCTGCTGCCGATGAAGGCATGATCGTTCTGGATTTTCTGCGTAAACAGGGATTTTCCAGACATATACTCACAGCAATGAAAGCTGACAGAGAAGCACTTTCTCTAAATGGACAGAAAGCCGGCGTACGGACAGTTCTTTCCTGCGGTGATCATTTTCGAGTCCGACTTCTCGAAACCGTTCCCGCCGACGGCATCCTCCCAACGCCTCTGAACATTCCCGTACTCTATGAAGACGAAGATATTCTGGTAGTAAACAAACCCGCCGATATGCCGGTTCATCCTTCCCTTGGCAATTATACCAACACACTTGCCAACGGAGTTGCCGCTTATCTGGAAACAAAAGGAGAATCTTGTCCTTTTCGTTGTATCAACCGGCTTGACCGTGATACCTCCGGTGCACTGATCCTGGCAAAAAATGCACTCAGTGCCGCGATTCTTTCTGTTCAGATGCGAAATCGTCAGATAAGCCGTACCTATCTGGCCGTTGTTGAAGGAATTCCCCGCCAGAGCGGAACGATTTCTGCACCAATCAGCCGCGCAGCTGATTCTGTAATCGAACGTCGTATTGATTTTGAGAATGGAGAATCGGCCATCACACATTATCAGCTGCTGGAAGTAAAAAATAATCATTCACTTCTTGAAATCCATCTCGAAACCGGACGTACACATCAGATTCGTGTACACATGGGTTATATTGGACATCCACTCCCCGCTGATTATCTGTATAATCCTGTATACGATACTTTCAAACGCCAGCCTCTGCATTCTCTGCAGTTGAAATTTTGCCATCCGATCACAGAAACTCCCATGTGCCTTATGGCACCTGTTCCCGAAGATATGAGCAATGCTTTTTAGCAAAAAGCAGCTGTTTTCCCTGGAAACCACAAGGTTTCTTTCAGAAAAACAGCTGCTTTATTATGCTTTATTTTTTTCGTAAACAATCTGCAGACCTTTCAGGAGAAGGTCTCCATCCAGAATCATCTTTCGTTTACAGTGCGGAATGATTTTTCTGGACATGCCTCCGGTTGCGATCACGGTAACCTTCTGTCCGAGTTCTTCCTCGATTCTGTCAATGATACCGTCCACTGCTGCCGCATTGCCATAAAGAATTCCACTCTTCATACAGTCTACTGTATTCTTGCCAATGATCTTCTTTGGTTCTTCAATACTGATTCCACTCAGCTGAGAAGCTCTTGTTGTCAGCGCATCCAGTGAAATCTGCACACCTGGCATGATCATACCGCCAATATAATGTTTCTTATCATCCACTACAGAAATTGTAGTTGCTGTTCCCATATCAATGATGACCAGCGGAACCGGATACTGTGCCAGTGCCGCAACTGCATCTGCAACACGATCCGCTCCCATTTCTCCCGGATTGTCCAACATGATATTCAGTCCGGTCTTCACTCCTGGTCCAAGAATCATTGCATCCTTTTTGAGAATTTTCTGTACAGCCAGTCTGGCTGCTGATGTAATCTGCGGAACAACAGAAGAGATAATTGCTCCTTCAATATCCGCACGGTTGATATGATGGATATCAAGAATTGTTTTGATATCAATCGCATATTCCAGTTCTGTTTTCGTCCGTATCGTGGATATACGTTCTGTAAAATATATTTTTTCTTTATCAATACAGCCAACAACTATGTTGGTATTTCCAATATCAATGGCTAAAATCATATTTCTCATTCCTGTCTGTAGGATTTTTATGCTGCAGTATCTGTTTTTACAATCTGGACTGCCGGAATCAGGTGTGCTTTGGAAAGCGCGGTTCCTACAGCTGCAGTGATGATTGTAGAAGAAACCATCTCACTGATTGCATTAACGCCAACCATAAGACAGCATCCAACAATAATATTGTGACCTCCCATCAGATTCCTGATCAGCTCTGTATTTCCAAACATCACAATCAACGCAGTCATAAAGAACAGTGTATTCAAAAATGCAGAAAAGAATCCGGTAACAGCACAGGATACATACGTATTTGCCTTTTTGTGAACAGCTCTGTAAATGAATCCAATACAGATACCATCAAGAATACGCGGTCCAAAACACTGTACCGCCGTCATAAACGGATTGATCTGAAACAGGGCAGATCCAAGGGCACTTACGCCGCCGATTCCTATTGCCTGCATAAAACTGGTCAGTCCAAAAACGGCTCCTGCGATTGCGCCGCCTGTCGGTCCAAGTACAATGGCGCAGACTGCAACCGGAATTACGTTAAAAGTTACTGCCAGTGGTCCGATATTCAGATATCCCAGTGGTGTATAAGCCATCAGAAAAAGGATTCCTGCCATAAGGCCCAGAATGGTCAGCTGTGATGTGGTAAATTTCTTTGTTTTCATGTTTTCCTCCTTGTTATCGTTCCCTTACACGGGATACAATACGGTGCGGAATTGCGGGCATATGAAGTTTTTATTTACCCGCTTCCTGGTGAACGGGTTACTGTTCCTCCCTTTCTTTCTGAATAGAGAGAATTTTATCCAGGATGACATTGGCTGCATCCTCCTTGCTCATAAGCTGGAGTGATACGTCTTCATCCTGTGTAATCAGAGTCAGAACATTGGTATCCCCCTGGAATCCGGCACCTGCCACCTTCAGATTATTGGCAGCAACCATATCCAGATGTTTTTTTCCAAGTTTTGCTCTGGAATTACCAAGCATATTCTGGGTTTCCATTGAAAATCCACACAGAAACTGTCCCGGCAGACGATGTTCTCCCAGATATCCCAGGATATCGTCTGTCTTTTCCAGTTTTATACTCATCTGTTCCTCATGCTTCTTTACCTTGTCCTCATAGACATTGGCCGGACGATAGTCAGCGACTGCTGCTGCTTTAATGATAATGTCCTGCTCAAAGCTTACAGAAGTAACTGCATCAAACATTTCCTTTGCCGTCACTACCGGAACAAGCTTTACAAACGGTGGCGGTTCGATTGCACATGGTCCACTGACCAGTGTTACATCCGCCCCACGGAGCATAGCTGCTTTTGCCAGTGCATATCCCATCTTTCCGGAAGAATGGTTCGTAATATAGCGTACAGGATCGATTGCCTCCTGTGTCGGTCCGGCAGTCACAAGGACTTTACGGCCAAGGAGATCTTTTTCTTTTGCAATTTCTCTCAGGATATAGTCCAGAAGCATCTCCGGTTCCGGCATCTTTCCGGCTCCTGTATCGCCACATGCCAGATAACCACTGGCCGGCTCGATCACTTCATAACCATAATGCTGCAAAATAGCGAGATTATCCTGAACGATCGGGTTTTCGTACATATTTGTATTCATAGCAGGTGAAACGATCTTTTTACATTTACACGCCATGATCGTAGTCGTCAGCATATCATCTGCAATTCCATGCGCCAGTTTGCCGATCACATTTGCGCTTGCCGGTGCGATCATCACCACATCCGCCTGCTTTGCGATGGAAACATGTTCTACACTGAACTGAAAATTTCTGTCAAAGGTATCTACCAGACATTTATTTCCGGTAAGAGTTTCAAAAGTAATTGGATTGATAAAATTCGTAGCATTCTGCGTCATCAGTACATGTACCTGCGCGTGAAGCTTCTTCAGTGCGCTTGCAAGATACGCAATCTTATATGCCGCAATACTTCCGGTCACTCCCAGAAGAACTGTTTTGCCTTTTAACATATCGTACTCCTCCTCTGGCAGACAATGCTGTGCCTGCATCTGTTTTATTATAACAGTCTCTTCTGTAATTGCAACGTATTTTTCCAGTGTTTGACTTTTTGTACAGCATTTTGTTGAACCCTATGAAAATCTGTACTATAGTAATCTGTAATAAAAAGAATTTTTTATTTTCCACAAAAAGGCCATAAAAGGATAGGAGGTCAATATGAAAGCAGTTCAAATCACAGGATGGTGTGCACGTTTTATCAGAGAACAGGTCCAGCCCGGAGATATCTGTATAGATGCAACCATGGGAAATGGGAATGATACGCTTCTTCTCAGTTCTCTCTGCGGAAAAGACGGACATGTTTTTGCTTTTGATATTCAGGAAGAGGCACTTATCAATACACGTAAAAGGCTCATGGAAGCAGATGCACCCCAGAATTATACCCTTCTTCTGGAATCGCACACCAATATAGAGCACTATGTCGATCCGGGTACTGTCAGCTGCATTACCTTTAATCTTGGATATCTGCCGGGTGGGGACCACACCAAAGCAACCCACGCCGATACCAGCATTGCCGCACTTTCCAAAAGCCTGGACCTTCTGCAAAAAGGCGGGCTGATCTCACTCTGCATCTACAGTGGTGGTGATTCCGGTTTTGAGGAACGTAATGCTGTCCTTGCCTGGTTAAAAGAACTGAATCCACATAAATATCTGGTCATCCGCAGTGACTATTATAACCGTCCGAACAACCCGCCAATTCCGGTTCTGATCATTCGTCAGTAAAACAGGTCCGCTATGTTTTATTGCAAAGTAAAAGACCGATGTCGCACACCTCACGCTGCATCGGTCTTTTTTACGTTACATAAAATTTTTATTTTATCAGTCTGTGATCTGAATGCTGTCGATCACCGGCTGTTCGTCTGCTTTGATTGTTCCATTATCATCCGTTGGGTTGGCATTTTTGCAGATTTCATCAACGATATCCATACCTTCTGTCACTTTACCAAATGCTGCGTAATCGCCATCCAGGAAAGTACTGTCTGACTGGACGATAAAAAACTGTGAACTTGCGCTGTCCGGATCCGTAGATCTTGCCATGGAAATGGTTCCTCTCACATGAGAAATATCATTCTTTACACCATTACTTGAGAATTCTCCCTTAATAGTCTCTCCGGATCCTCCGGTACCATTTCCTTTCGGGTCCCCACCCTGCATCATAAAGCCATCCATAATACGCCAGAACGTAAGTCCGTCATAAAAACCTTCCTGTGCCAGTTTCACGAAATTGGTAACGGTGACCGGTGCTGTATCGGCATCGAGTTCCACTTTAATGTCCCCATAATCACGGATGCTGATATCCGCATGGTGGATTCCTGTCAGCTCCTGGCTGGTATCAAGCACTGTATTTTCCACAGTCGCACCATCTGTATCAGTACCGTCACTGAAGCCGGCCTCTTCCGCTTCTTCTTCGCTTGCCACATTTACATCTTTCGTATCTTCATCAGAAGAAGCTTTATCTTCTGATTTTTCATCTGTAGTTTCTGTTTTTGTATCATCTGCTTTCTTGCTGCTGCCACATCCTGCAAGTGTACCTGCTGTCAGCACAACGGCAAAAAGCACTGCCAGAATTCTGGATTTCATGTTCTGTTCCTCCTGTCTTTTTGTTACTGTTCACTTCGTTCCCAGCAACATCTTTTTTCTGATAGTATTCACAGTGTAACACCCCATAAACTTAAAGTCAAATCCTGACTTGTATCAGACGTTCAGCTCTGCTACAATAAGAAACAAAAAAGCAGAAAGGACTTTTATTATGAAAAAAATTGCAAGTTTTACCATAGACCACATCAAGCTGCAGCCTGGCATTTACGTTTCCCGTAAAGATTACCTCGGCGATCAGGTCATTACAACTTTCGATATCCGCATGACTTCCCCAAATGAGGAACCAGTCATGAACACAGCCGAACTCCACGCTATGGAACATCTGGCAGCTACGTTTCTCCGCAATCATGCTGAATTCGGTCCAAAAGTAATTTACTGGGGTCCGATGGGCTGCCGCACTGGAAACTATCTTCTGCTGGCAGGCGATTATGAATCCAAAGATATCGTCCCTCTCATGACTGAGATGTTTGAATTCATCCGGGATTTTGAAGGTGAGATTCCGGGTGCTTCCGCAAAGGACTGCGGCAATTATCTGGATATGAATCTCGGTATGGCAAAATATCTTGCTGACAAATATCTGAAAAATGTTCTTTACGATATCAGGCCAGAACGTCTGACTTATCCGGAATAATCTTTCAATATCGTTACTTAGTAACATAAAAAAAGCTGAACTTCTGATCTGAAGTTCAGCTTTTTTGTAAAATATCTTACTACTGGGCTGTGGTCTGTGCTGCTGCATCTGCAGTGGCAGCTCCTGCCGGAGCTTCTGTAGATACATACTGTGCATTCACATAACCTGTCTGGTCATTGATGCTCACCTCTACCCATTGTCCATCTTCGCTCACACCTGTACTGGTCAGCTGCTGTCCAACAAGTGTTCCTGTAATGATATCCGCATCTGTACTGCAGTCAGAGCGTATGTTTACACCCTCTACAGCATAATAAGTTCCGCTTTGTTTTATGATATTCACACCACTTGCTGTCTGAGCCATTTCTACCGCCGGAGTTGGTGTTGCTTCCGGAGTCGGGGTTGCTTCTGGTGTAGGTTCCGGGGTTGGTGTCGGAGTTGCTTCAATCACAGTCACAGTAGAGTCTTCTCCTCCCGTGCTATATCCACATCCGGATGCCACAACAGCCAATCCGGCCAGCACGATCAGTAATCTGGATTTCTTCATAGAAATAATTTCCTCCTTTATAACGCATAAGCCTATCAACACTATACCCCAATTCCGCTATATTATGCAAGTCTTTTTTTGTAGTCTCCTCTGTCTGTAACGACTTCACAGCCAATCCGCTCCATCCGTCTGCTGAGACACATTCTGCATTCCGCAGCTTCGTCACCTGTGCATATTTTTCCATCATACAACATGTATTTTTTTCTGACTGAAACAGGAGAAAGATTCGGCATCACAACATTGGCACCTGACAAGACACCCATTTCTCTTCCTCTTGGATGAATCGTCCCAAGGGCAGTCGTTGCAGGAAGCAGCACATTCGGGAGCATCAGACGCAACAATGCAAGATAAAACAGTGTATCATCCAGCGTTCCACTTCTTTCATTGCAAAATGGGGTATCCTGATGTGCAATAAACGGCCCGATTCCAACCATTTCCGGATCAAGCTCCTTCAGAAACAAAAAGTCTTCCACGAGGTCATCCACTGTCTGTAACGGTGAACCCACCATGAATCCTGCTCCCGTCTGATAGCCCAGTTTCTTAAGTATCCGAAGACAGCTTTTGCGGTTTTCTCCGGACATTTCCAGCGGATGAAGCCGCATATAATGACGTGGATCAGCCGTTTCATGTCGTAACAGATACCTGTCAGCCCCTGCCTTTCTGTATGCACGGTAGCTTTCTTCTGATTTTTCTCCTATGGAAAGAGTCAGTGCGCAATCCGGATATTGTTCTTTAATCTTTCGTACGATCTGTACGATCCTGTCATCTGTAAAAAAGCCGTCCTCGCCGCCCTGTAGAACAAAGGTACGAAAACCAAGCTCATATCCCTGCCTGCAGCATTCCAGAATATCTTCTTCCGTCAGTCTGTAACGCTGTGCATTCTGATTGCTCCGACGGATTCCACAATAATAGCAGTCATTTTTACAGTAATTGGTAAATTCGATCAGACCACGTACATAAATCTTATTTCCGTACACTTCCTGCCGGACCTGATTTGCCAGCTCCCGTGCATACTGATCTGTCTCTTCTGAACGATTCGCCAAAAGTCGGTGAAACTCTTCTGCAGTCAGCATCTGTTCCTGATGCAGTTTATCAATTAATCTTTTCATGTATTCTCTCCAGCAGAAATATTTACATTTGTTTTTTTCCTCTGGCAATATATTTTCCGAGTTTTTCTTTTACCAGTCGGCCATCGTCTACCGTCAGACTGCCTCTTAAAAATACTTTATCAATTCCGCAGCGCAGTCTGATTCCTTCAAATGGATTATTATCAGTATTATAAGCATGTGTGGCAGCAGATATCACACTTTCTTTTTCCGGATCCAGTACTACAATGTCTGCATCACTTCCTGGTGCAAGCACACCTTTTTGCGGATAAACGCCATACAGCTTCGCCGGATTTTCGGATAGAAGCTTACACATCTGTTCCTGCGTAATCCTGCCTTCCTTTACCCCATACGTATAAAGTAATGTTCCGCGTGTCTGGACTCCCGGAAGTCCCCCCGGTATCTTTGTAAAATCATCTTTGCCCAGGGCCTTCTGTGCAAGTGTAAAACTGCACTGATCCGTAGCTACTGTCTGGATATCTTCTCGTGACAACGCTTCCCACAGACAGTCCTGATCTTCTTTTTTGCGAATCGGAGGTGCACAGACATAAACAGCTCCCTGAAAATCCGGTTTCGTATACACACTGTCATCAAGCAGCAGATACTGTGGACATGTTTCTGCATATACCTTCTGTCCGTTCGCTCTTGCATGCATAACTTCTTCAAATGCTTTTTTGTTTGTAAGGTGTACTACCATCACCGGTGCATCTGCCTCTCTGGCAATCACGAGCAGACGGTGAACTGCTTCCGCTTCCATCGTGTCCGGACGCACCAGTGGATGATTTTCCGGTCCAAGTCTTCCCTCTTTTTTTGCTTCTGCGATCAGCGCATCGATCACTCCTGCATTCTCGCAGTGTACGCCTGCAAAACAGCCACATTTTCCAAGTTTTTTCAGAATTTTGTACATATCGCAGTCATTTACGATCATTGCCGGATATGTCATATACAGTTTGAAACTGGTGATTCCATGATCGATCATGTCCTGTATTTCCTGTTCTGTATTTTCATTCCATTCCACGATTGACATATGGAAAGAATAATCACAGGAACATTTGTCATCTGCCTTCTTATGCCATTTATCAAGTCCTTCCTTCAGAGTGTGTCCACCCTTATCCTGTGATGCATAATCAATGACAAATGTAGTTCCCCCGAGAATCGCTGCTTTTGTTCCAGTCTCAAAATCATCCGCCGTTACTGTGCCTGCTACTTCCAGATCAAAATGTGTATGACCATCTATGAAACCCGGAAAAAGAATTTTCCCACTGACGTCGATTTCCTGTGCCTCCTCGGATGGAAGATTTTTCCCAACCTGTACGATTTTTTCTCCTTCTACCAGAATGTCCAGCTGCTCTGATTTTTCGCCTGTTACAACCGTTCCATTTTTCAATAAATATTTCATAATCTTTCACCCCCAAAACAAATCCCTGTTTATGATATTAAATATATCATTCTTCCGCCAGAGCATCAACTACTATCTATGCATCCAAAAATATTTTGAACAATTTTTTTAAGGCATGCTTAATTTTTCTTTGAAAAAACTTTATCTCAAAAAAAATTTATGTTATATTAGTAATAATAACAATACAAACCACAATATGGAGGAGGAATAATAATGGGACGGCTGACTGTATTAAAACAGATTGCAAGAGATCTTGCTTCTCAATTTGGTCCTGATTGTGAAATCGTAATCCACGATCTCAAAACCAACGATCCGGAACATTCCATTGTCTATATCGAAAACGGTCATGTTACCGGAAGAGGAATTGGTGATGGTCCTTCTAATGCAGTTTTTGATGTAATCAGGCATAACAACAAAAAAGGAAACGACTCAACAGACGAGATTCAGGATCATTCCGGATATCTGATGAAAACCTCTGACGGTAAAATTCTAAAATGCAGTACTTCCTATATCCGCGACGATGATGGCACCTTGCATTATGTATTTGGAATCAACTATGATATTACAAAGCTGACCATGATCGAAAGTGCACTGCACGCTCTGGTCACTCCCGTTAATAAGGAAGAAAAGCCAAAAGAGATCACCCACAGTGTCAATGATCTGCTGGATCATCTGATTGAAGAATCCGTAGCTCTGGTCGGAAAACCAGTAGCTCTGATGAACAAAGAAGACAAGGTGACTGCAATCCAGTTCCTGAATGATTCCGGTGCTTTTCTGATTACAAAATCCGGTGATAAAGTAGCTAATTATTTTGGCATTTCCAAGTACACGCTGTACAGCTATATCGATGTAAACAAATAATCTTTAAGAACAAAAATCCGCTGAATATCACTTTCAGATGATATCCTGCGGATTTTTTATCGATTATTTCGTTGTTTATTTTCTACTGTGTCTGCTGATTCAGCAATCGTTTGATGACATCAATGGTCTCCTTGATGCCATAATTCGCACTGTTAATACAAAGGTCATAATTTTCCGGTTTTCCCCATTTCTCTCCAGTGTAAAATTCGTAATATTTTTTGTGCTGTTTATCCATCTTCTTCAGAAAACGGACAGCCTGCTTCATATCCATATTACGAACATCCATAACATGTTGTGTGCGTACCTGGAATGGTGCGCTGATAAAGATACTGATATGTGGAATATGGTTATTCTTAAGGATTGCATCTGCACATCGTCCCATGATCAGGCAGTCCTCTGTTCTTGCAAGTTCGCAGATCAGATCGCTCATATTAAAGAATACCGCATCCTGCTTGGAAAGTCCATGATAACGATTCAGTTCTTTCAGTTTCGTCTTCAGGCTCTCATGCGTTTTCTTTCCGTACTTATTGAAATCCGTAAAATTCTCTTTATCCTGAACATTATCTTTTTCTGCCTCCAGTCGTTTCATAACCTGATTAAAGATTTCCACATCATAATAGTTAATTCGCAGTTTATCAGCAAGTTCAAAACCAATATCATTTCCGGCACTTCCCTGTGTACGGCTGATACAGATAACTAAATGATCATTTTCTGAGATTTTTTCTCTTCTGGCTGCCAGATTCAGTGCTGCTCTCTCTGCATCCAGAATATCCGTAGAACCAAACATGTTTGGAAGCTGCTCAATGGCTTTGAGGATCTCATCATACTCCGTCATCAGGCGGCTTTTTTCTGCCGGATCTTTGATCGTACGAGCCATATTACTGATCAGTGCAAGTTCACTTCGAAGCAGATGTCCGTCCGGTTTTGTATACATCAGCATACTCAACGTACGGATCGTCGTATCACGGTTTCCGGTAAACGTACGTCCAAGGGAAGATCCCAGAACATGATATACTTCTGCGTCCAGATCATAAATACGATTGGCAAGTTCTGTATATATTTCATGATTGATATTTTCTGACATAACTCTCCCTCCCTTACATAAAGAACACAAGCATATCCAGTATGAATACCGGAACAAGGAATACCAGTGACCAGCCTATGTATCCGAAGAAGGACGGCATATTGACACCGTTCTCGTCAGAAATAGATTTGACCATAAAGTTCGGAGCATTACCGATATATGTGTTGGCTCCCATAAATACCGCACCACAGGAAATCGCAGACAAAAGTTTGACCGGAACTGTGCCAAGACTTGTTGTAACTCCATTCAGGAAACCAAGGGTTCCTGCCGTGGTAAGAAATACCAGATAAGTTGGTGTATTATCCAGGAAACTGGACAGTGCACCGGTTGCCCAGAACATTTCATGCGGACTGGAAAGTCCGATATGAGGTCCAAGTGCTTTCAGAAGCATCAAGGCCGGTTGCATGGTAATAAAAATACCGATAAACAATACCGCAACCTCCTGGATAGCCCCCCAGGTAAAATGGTTTCTTCTACGGATGCTCTTATCCGTTGTCTTAAATGACAGAAATGCAGCCAGAAGGATCATAACAATCTCTATCAGTGCCGGGAATGTCAGTGTCACTTCACCGAAAATGTGGATTCCCATAACTTCTCCTGCCGCATTCTGGAACGCAGAAAGTCCCGGAAGTACCCCGCTCAGGATAACCGCTGCCACGATCATCACCAGGAAGATAATATTATGCAGTCCTTCAATATGAAATTCTGTACCAGGTTTGCTGATATCCGGTTTCCGTCCCTCTGCAATATCTTTACGATATGCCAGCTTATCCACATGATAGAATACAAACAGCATGATCACCATGTTAAAGAGCAGAACCGGTAACAGATGCAGACTCCAGAAAAACGGTACTCCTCTCATAAATCCCATAAGGAGTGGCGGATCACCGATCGGTGTCAGACATCCACCCATATTAGATACCATAAAAATAAAGAATATCATAATATGACTTTTTCTTTTTCTCCACGAATTCATCTTGATCACAGGACGAACCATCAGCATACTTGCACCTGTCGTTCCAATACAGCTGGACAGAAGTGTTCCAAAAGCAAGAAGACATACATTTACTCGGGGAGATCCTGCAAAATCTCCTTCCATAGTAATATTACCCGAAACACAGAAAAGTCCGAAAAGAAGAACAATAAAAGTAAGATAATCATTTACAATACATTCAAGAACTGTCTCTGTTGCTTTGCCTGTACCATAAACCACTGCAAACGGAATCACCATCAGCAGAATCCACATAAGTACCACATGTGGCTGATGTGCTTCCCACCATTCAGCTTTGATCAGCGGCATCACGGCGATGCAGAGCAGAAGCCCCGCAAAAGGAATGCACAGCCATACCGGCACCTGAGTGGTTGTTTCTCCACTTCCTGCTGCCCAGACACCTGTCGGACACATCAGAAGCATGGACAGAAGCATTCCAAAAAATGTTACTGTTTTTTTCAAAGATGTCACCCCCACGTTTAGTTTTCAATCAGTGGAAATTATAACATACCTGTTGCAAATTACAATTGCACTTTCGTTCAATAAATCCTGTATCTCTCCTGTTCCTTTTGTGCATTTTTCCTATATATTGTATTTTTATTAGTGCATTGTTGTACTTCTGTAAAGTATTTCTATATCAATTTGTGCATTTTTGATGCAAATTAACTGTTTGTATAAAGCAAAGTTTTTTTGTATTTTTATTCATAAATTAAGCCAACGGGCAAATTCCCCGCTGGCTTAATTTTAGTAATCGCTGCTGGATCCCGAAAAACTCTCACCACCACTTGAAAAGCTTCCTGAATCATTATTATCGTTTTTGACTTTTGCAGTCTGGCTTACCGTCTCATACAGGAAAATATCATGTTTTTCGCTCAATTCCAGTCCACTATCCGTCGTATATTCACTGGCATCCGGCTGCTGCACACGTGTTTTCATCTTACGTACCTGATACCAGGTGAGAACTCCCGTTGGAATAATCATGATCACAAATGCCATGAGAAGATCTTTCACGAACCGTCCGCCAACTGCTTCATCACTGAGATCCATCAACCGGATATTCTCTCCTTCCGAAATGCGGTCAAGTCCCGCCTCCAGATCATGAATCAATGACTGATATCCACCGAATGGATCATCATCCTTAAGATATGTCTTACATTTATCCAGCATTTCATCCTGGATTCTCGTAGAAAACTCATTCTGCGTGTCTCCGCGGAATACGATCGTAATGTTTCTGACACCCGGCTGATGGAAAATACACATACCTTCATGAGTATCTCCATAACCAATTTCATTAGCCTGCATAAATTCCGCAGCATACTGACGATAATCTTCGTCCTCTCCTACATCCTGTGAGATCCAGAGAACGGCATCATATCCATATGTATCATATATAGTCGCCAGTTCATCATTAAGCTCTGTGATCTCATCATCACTCAGAATCCCGCAATCATCAAAAACCCAGGACATTTCTCCATTTTCATCTTCCTGTGCCGTCTCTGTCTCAGCACCTGCATACACCACAGCCGGTGAAAGCACACCAAGGCTCATCACAAGCAGTGATCCGCTTAAGATAAGATTCATTTTCTTCATTCAGATCACCCCCATAAATCGCAGTGCTGTAACGATTGCTGTCATAGCAATTGTCAGCGGGATATGACATTTGAACCAGTATTTTACTGCCAGATCTTTTCCCACCGGAAGGTCACCGATCAGACGTCCCGTCTGTCCGTTCATGGCAAACGAATATGTTTTTCCATTCCATTTTGTATTCAGAAACCATACCGGAAAAAGGCCATATTTTACCTCGCCTTTATTCGTTACAGTAACCTTCTCCTGCTTCGGCGTAACAGTTGCATATCCTTTTACACTCGCTTCAAAACAGTCTTTGACGCTCTGTTCCATACGTTCATAGACACGTCCGGTCAGTTCATCCGGTTCCAGATCATATTTATCTGCCATATATCCGGACAGGTAGGACATATTAAATTCTGTCAGATCCTGATATTCATATGGTTCGATTGCCTCCATCATGGTATCATCGATTGCCTTTGAACCATCCACTGGTATTTTTCGGAAGTTTATCTTTCCAGCACGGGCAACATGATAAAACCTGGTTGCTGTATAGTTATAGTCATCGTCTTCCCATACTCTGGTTTTTGTCGCCTCATAGCTGAATCTTCCTGCAGTATCCAGATCAAACAACCAGAACGGTACATAAACTGCCCTGATCTCTTCGAGATGATTTTCATCTTTAAATACTTTCGGAAGAAGCGGTTTTCCTTCGTAATGTGCCTTAAGTGCCTGTTTCGCTTCTTTTTTTGATTTCATAAACGGAATGATGTAATCCGGACGATAACTGTCTTTAAACTGTTCCGGCATGATCATTGGATTGTCACAATACGGACACACCGTTGATCCTGTTGTCTTTTCGGCCAATATTTCAGCTCCACAGGACGGACAGTTCCACACTGCCATATTTGACTTCTCATCTGACTGCCACTGTTCCGGTTCAAACCCTTTCCATTTTTCGGTCTTATCTTCTTCTACCGTATCCTGCTGTTCTGCCAGTTTATCCAGTTCTTCCAGCGAATACGTACTTCCGCAAAATTCGCATTTCATCTTCTGTTCTTTACTGTCAAACGTAAGTCCAGCCGAACAGTTTGGACATTTGTAGTTTAATGTATCCACCCGGTCACCTCCTCAGGTTATGGTCTTGGTCGTCCACATTCCGAGCAGAATTTACCCGTATTAACAGCTCCACAGCTGCAGGTCCACGGTCCTGCCGGACGCGGCTGTCCGCACTCTGAGCAGAACTTACCTGTATTAACAGCTCCGCATGCACATGTCCATCCACTACTCTGCTGAGATTGTGGCTGCATCTGCGGCTGTGCCTGCTGCCCCATTGCAAACAAATTCTGTGCATTCACTCCACCGGCATTAGATGCCATATTCATACCTGCAAACGCCATTACCGGACCGGCATTCTGATTAGATGCAGCTGCCTGCATAGCACTTGCCTGCGCTCCTACCATATGTGCTGCTGCCATTGTCGGATTACGGAACGCAGCATTTCTCTGCAGTTCTTTGATCATCGCTTCATCTTCTTCGGATGCTTTCACACTGGACACACCAAGTGAAACAATGCAGATACCTCTTAAGTTATTCCATTTTTCAGTAAGTACCTGATTCAGTGCATCAGAAAGTTCCTGTGTATGTCCCGGAAGTGCGCTGTAACGGATACCCTGTTCCGAAATTTTCGCAAAAGCCGGCTGCAATGCGGTCATAAGTTCACTCTTCAGCTGACCGTCAATCTCTTCCCGTTCATAATCCTGTTCTACATTACCACATACATTTGTATAAAAAAGAATCGGATTGGCAATTCTATAGCTGTATTCCCCAAAACATTTAATAGAAATATCAATATCCAGTCCGATATTGTTGTCCACTACACGGAAAGGAACCGGATTCGGTGTTCCATATTTATTTCCCACGAGTTCTTTTGTGTTTACAAAATATACTCTCTGATCTTTTGGTACTTCTCCGCCAAAAGTAAAACGCTTGCCGATCTGTTGAAAAACACTTTTGATTCCCTCGCCCAGATCACCACAGAAAAGAGATGGTTCTGTAGACATATCGTAAGTGTATTCTCCTGGTTCTGCACAGACATCTACAACTTTTCCCTGTTCTACGATCAGCATACACTGTCCGTCGTTCACTGCGATTACAGATCCGTTGGATATGATATTTTCTGATCCATGTTTGTTTGATGATCTCCCAGAAACTTTTTTATGTGCTTTTGTAACCAGCACATCGGCTGGCATAGCCTCACAGTAAAAATACTCTTTCCACTGATCTGCCAGTACCCCGCCGGCTGCTCCAACTGCTGCTTTGATCAATCCCATACGTAATTCCTCCTTTTCTGAGAACTGCTCTGTATCAGAGCTTATTATTATGAAAGTTTATGTATAAACAGACCGCTTCGAAGTTTCGGTTCAAACCAGGTAGATTTCGGCGGCATGAGTTTATTTTCATCTGCAATCTGCATCAGATCTTCCATTGCCGTCGGAAACATGGCAAATGCAACTCCACCAGTCTTATCTGCAATCTCGGCAAGTTCACTCAACTTATGGCTGCCACCTACAAAACGGATTCTCTGATCCGTACGCGGATCACCAATGCCAAGAATCGGTGTAAGAACTTTTTCCTGAAGGATAGACACATCCAGCTGACCTACTACATCTTTCTTCTCATAAACATCTTCCCATGCTTTTAAATGATACCAGTTTCCGCCCACATACATGCCCATGCAGTGTTTTTCTACTGGTTTACACGGGAATCCCGGCATGATCATAAGTTCAAAATTAAATTTCAGACTGGCAATAAAAGCATGTTCATCCATTCCATTCAGGTCATGCACCACTCTATTATATGCAAGGATTTTGAGCTGATCATATGGAAATACTACAGAAAGGAAATAATTAAATTCCTCTGTTCCATCATAATCCGGATGCTCTTCTCTTCGTTTAAGTCCCACTTTCACTGCCGATGCTGCTCTGTGATGTCCATCCGCAATATATATAGACGGGATATTTTCAAACTGCTCACGTATCGTCTCAATCTCCTCATTCCCGTCGATCACCCACACGCGATGCCCAATTTCATCATCTGCAACAAAATCATATACTGCTGCGTGAGATGTTTTCCATTGTTCCATCAAATCAAGCAACTGCTGTGGATAGCGGCATGCAAGATAAATCGGTCCGGTATTCGCATCACACACATCTACATGACGGATACGGTCCTGCTCCTTATCTTCTCTGGTAAGTTCATGTTTTTTTACAATGCCCTTCATATAATCATCGATTGAACAGCATCCAACCAGACCTGTCTGTGTCTTTCCCTTACGGGTAAGTTCATAAATATAATAGCACGGTGTTTCATCCTGTTTCATCACACCATTTTTTTCCATATTCAACAGATTCTGTCTTGCGCGTTCATATACTTTCGAGTCATACAGATCTGTATCATCCGGCAGATCCATCTCAGCACGATCTACGTGCAGGAAAGAATCAGGATTTTTATCTCCAATCGCTTTCGCCTCTGCACGATCTACCACATCGTATGGAAGTGCAGCTACATCTGCTGCCTTCTCCGAAACAGGACGCAATGCCCGAAACGCCTGAAAAATAGCCATATTCATTCTCTCCTTTTCTGTCTCATCACTTATGTATAAAGATAGTTTTATCTTATCATAGCAATTGTTTATTTTCAACAAATGACACTTTTTTTTGGTGTGCTAATTTTTTTGTAAAAACCTAAAAGTTTTTGTATTTTTTCTTGCAAATTTACATATTTATGATATGATAGTTTTAGAAAGAAAAGAAAAATCATGAGTTCAAAATAAATTTTTTAAGGAGGGTTTTCAAATGACAGAAGGTTTAAAATGGACTGTCAATCACGTTGCCAGATCTGACGACAAACATCTCGAGTTAATGTCCGAAGAGAACGTAAAAAAAGCCAATGAATTTCACAAAAGTTTTCCTCAGTATACAGTAACTCCTCTTCAGGATCTTGCTGAACTGGCATCCTATCTTGGTGTTAAGAGCATCCATTGCAAGGATGAGTCATATCGTTTCGGACTGAACGCTTTCAAAGTTCTTGGTGGTTCCTACGCAATGGGACGTTACATAGCAAAAGAAGTTGGGAAAGATATCAGCGAACTTCCATATGCGGTTCTTTCTTCTGAAGAATTAAGAAAAGAATTCGGACAGGCTACCTTCTTCACAGCAACAGATGGAAACCACGGACGCGGAGTTGCATGGGCTGCCAAACGTCTCGGACAGAAAGCAGTTGTCCGTATGCCAAAAGGAACAACGAAAACACGTTTTGACAACATTGCTAAAGAAGGTGCGACTGTTACCATCGAAGAAGTTAATTACGATGACTGCGTAAGAATGGCTGCAGCTGAAGCAGCCAAGACAGAGCATGGCATCATCGTTCAGGATACTGCCTGGGACGGATATGAAGAAATCCCGTCATGGATCATGCAGGGATATGGAACTATGGTTATGGAAGCTGACCAGCAGCTCAAGGAAGCCGGAATCGACCGCCCGACACATGTATTTGTCCAGGCAGGTGTTGGTTCTCTTGCAGGCGCTGTCGTTGGTTACTTCGCACATAAATATAAAGAAAATCCACCAGTAATGGTTGTCTGCGAAGCAAGTGCTGCTGATTGCCTGTACCGTTCTGCTATGAAGGAATCCGGTGATCTTGTAAACGTAGGCGGTGACCTTCAGACGATTATGGCCGGTCTCGCATGTGGCGAAGCAAACACCATTGGATGGGATATCTTAAGGAATCACGTTTCTGTGTTTGCATCCTGCCCGGACTGGATGAGTGCCAAAGCAACACGAATCTATGCGAATCCGCTCGGTAATGATCCGCATATCGTTTCTGGCGAATCTGGTTCTGTTCCGCTTGGTCTGTGCTTCACTGCCCTTCACGATGAAGATGCAAAAGATCTCAAAGAAGCTCTGAAACTGGATGAAAACTCCAACGTTCTCGTAATCTCCACAGAAGGTGACACCGATCCGGTTCGTTACCGCGAGATCGTATGGGATGGACTGTACGGAACAAACGAATCTTTAAGCAAGTAATCAAAAACTCAAAAATTATTTCACATACATGGGAGGAACTTTAAAATGGATTACGGCAAAATCAAAGAAGCTGCTCAGAATTATCAGGAAGATATGGTCAAATTCTTAAGAGCAATCGTTAAAAATCCTGGAGAAAGCTGCGATGAAAGAAAACATATCGAAACAATCGAAGCTGAAATGAAAAAGCTGAACTTCGATGAAGTAACTATTGATCCACAGGGTAACGTCATCGGTTACATGGGATCCGGTGATAAGATTCTCGCTTTTGATGCCCATATCGATACGGTTGGTATCGGTAACATCGAAAACTGGAACTTCGATCCATACGAAGGTTACGAAACAGAAGAAGAAATCGGTGGACGTGGTGTCTCTGACCAGTGCGGTGGTCTCGTATCTGCTGTATACGGTGCCAGAATCATGAAAGACATGGATCTGATTCCGGAAGGATATAAGATCATGGTAGTCGGAACGGTTCAGGAAGAAGACTGTGACGGTCTCTGCTGGCAGTACATCATCAACGAAGACAAGATCCGTCCGGAATTTGTAGTTTCCACAGAGCCAACTGACGGTGGTATCTACAGAGGTCAGCGTGGACGTATGGAAATCCGCGTAGATGTAAAGGGTGTTTCCTGCCATGGTTCTGCTCCGGAACGTGGTGACAACGCCATCTACAAAATGGCTGATATCCTTCAGGACGTACGTTCCCTTAATGAAAACGATGACGCTGACGAAACAGAGATCAAAGGTCTTGTTAAAATGCTCAATCCAAAATTCAACCCTGACTGGGAAGAGGCTCGTTTTCTTGGACGCGGTACTGTAACTGTATCTCAGATTTTCTACACCTCTCCTAGCCGTTGTGCAGTAGCTGACTCCTGTGCGGTATCTCTTGACCGTCGTATGACATTCGGAGAAACATGGGAAAGCTGCCTGGATGAGATCCGTGCACTTCCAAGCGTTCAGAAATACGGTGATGACGTTGTTGTATCCATGTATAACTATGATCGTCCTTCCTACACAGGCTGCAAATACGAAATCGAGTGCTACTTCCCGACATGGGCTATTCCGAAAGATCACAAAGTAACAAAAGCTCTTGAAGACGCATACAAAAACCTGTACGGTGAAACCCGTCTTGGAAATGCTGAAACAGAAGAAATGCGAAAAGCACGCCCACTTACAGATAAATGGACATTCTCCACAAACGGCGTATCCATTATGGGACGTAATGGAATCCCTTGCATCGGATTCGGTCCTGGAGCAGAGGCACAGGCACATGCACCAAACGAAAAGACCTGGAAGATCGACCTCGTAAGATGTGCAGCGGTATACGCAGCACTGCCAACTTCTTACTGTAAGTAAGAAAGAACAGCAAAGAACGAGGTTCTTTGAACTTATTAAGGGCGAAGTCCTTATAAACCTGCAAAGGGAGCGAAGCCCCGCTCCCTCTGCACACCCTTGGGGCTAAAAGCACAGTAGTTCTACACTGTCAAGCAGGACGGGAATTGACTAAACCACTCCATAAGCTCTTGGTTCTTCAAGTATAAAAGGGCTACGTTGTAGTGTTATAGCCGCAGGTGAACGAATGTACAAATATAAAATATAACTCATGAAATGGGCTGATCGAGGTGTTTTTTCTTCTCAGTTCAGTGAGTCAGATAAATATTTCATAGGGAGATGATCTGAACTCACGTACGTGAAGAATAATCTCGATCAAACATTTCCACCTAAAAGGAGAAAAACATGAAAACATTACAGGATTACATCGATAAACTCAACAAACTCAACTTCAAAGAAATGTACAATAACGACTTCTTCTGGACATGGGACAAGACAGATGAAGAACTCGAAGCTGTATTCACAGTCGCTGATGCTCTTCGTTTCATGAGAGAAAACAACATTTCCACAAAAGTATTTGAAAGTGGTCTTGGAATCTCCATCTTCCGTGACAACTCTACACGTACCCGTTTCTCTTTCGCTTCTGCCTGCAACCTTCTTGGTCTGGAAGTACAGGATCTCGATGAGAAAAAATCGCAGATTGCGCATGGTGAAACTGTTCGCGAAACAGCAAACATGGTATCCTTCATGGCTGACGTAATCGGTATCCGTGATGATATGTATATCGGCAAAGGACATGCATACCAGAAAGAATTCATGGATGCAGTTACTGAGGGAAACAAAGATGGTATCCTCGAACAGAGACCTACTCTTGTAAACCTGCAGTGCGACGTTGACCACCCAACACAGTGTATGGCTGATATGCTTCATATTATCCATGAATTTGGTGGTGTAGAGAACCTCAAAGGCAAAAAAATCGCTATGTCATGGGCTTACTCTCCATCTTACGGCAAACCGCTCTCTGTTCCTCAGGGTGTTATCGGTCTGATGACACGTTTCGGTATGGACGTTGTTCTTGCTCATCCAGAAGGATACGATGTAATGCCGGAAGTTGAAGAAATTGCTAGAAAGAACGCAGAAGCAACAGGCGGATCCTTCACAAAAACAAACAGCATGGAAGAAGCCTTCAAAGATGCTGATATTGTATATCCAAAGAGCTGGGCTCCTTTCGCTGCTATGGAAAAACGTACCAATCTCTATGCAGAAGGCGATTTCGAAGGAATCGACAAACTGGAAAAAGAACTTCTTGCTCAGAATGCCGAACACAAAGACTGGGCTTGCACAGAAGAACTCATGAAAACAACAAAAGACGGAAAAGCTCTCTATCTGCACTGTCTGCCAGCTGATATCACAGGTGTAAGCTGCGAAACAGGCGAAGTCGATGCATCCGTATTTGACCGTTACAGAATCCCGCTTTATAAAGAAGCAAGCTTCAAACCATATATCATTGCAGCTATGATCATGCTTTCCAAATTTGAAAATCCGCAGGATACCCTGAAGAAACTGGAAGTAAAAGCTGCACCAAGAATCATGAAATAATTTTTTATCGGGTAGGTTTTTACAATGTATAAAAGAAAAAGAATTGTGATTGCTCTGGGCGGAAACGCCCTTGGCAATACACTCCCGGAACAGATGCAGGCCGTCAAAACCACAGCAAAAGCCCTGTGTGATCTGATCGAAGAAGGGCATCAGGTTGTTGTTGTTCATGGAAATGGCCCACAGGTAGGTATGATCAACAATGCCATGGCAGCTCTTTCCAGAGAAGACGCAAACCAGCCAAACACGCCTCTCTCCGTCTGTGTTGCCATGAGCCAAGCATACATCGGATACGACCTGCAGAATGCGCTTCGTGAAGAGCTTCGCAAACGCGGATTTATGCGCACACCGGTCGTAACTGTTGTTACACAGGTACGTGTCGATGAAAATGATCCGGCCTTCCAGAATCCAAGCAAACCAATTGGACATTTCATGACCAGAGAACAGGCTGAACATGCAGAAAAAGCATATGGTTATGTTATGAAAGAAGATGCCGGTCGCGGATACCGCCGTGTCGTTGCTTCCCCGAAACCAGTTGAAATCGTAGAACAGGATGCGATCAACAGTCTTGTAGATGCAAACAAAATTGTTATCTGCTGCGGAGGTGGAGGAATTCCTGTCACATTACAGGGTGACCACCTGAAAGGTGCATCAGCTGTTATTGATAAAGATTTTGCAAGTTGCTTACTCGCTAAAGAACTTGATGCCGACATGCTGATCATTCTGACAGCAGTCGAAAAAGTTGCTGTAAACTTCGGTAAAGAAAATGAGAAGTGGCTGGATGAAATGACCGTAGAAGAAGCCAAGAAATATGTAGACGAAGGTCAGTTTGCACCAGGTTCCATGCTTCCCAAAGTACAGGCGGCCATGGATTTTGCCTCTTCCAAAGAAGGACGCTCAGCCATGATTACGCTTCTCGAAAAAGCCAAAGACGGTATTCAGGGCAGGACTGGGACTAAAATCCATATTTAAATATCAATGCCATGATATAAAAAGGAGTATAATCTGAAAGTCCGGGGGGATTACCTCAAAACCAGATTGTACTCCTTTTCTGCTGCTTACTTTTCTTTTAATTCCGGCAGGATCGTTGCCAGCATCGTAAAGAAACACACACATCCACCGATCAGATTCGAAATTGGCTCTGCCCAGAACACTCCATCCACACCCAGACCGCCAACACGCGGCAGGAGCACCGTCAATGGTACAACAATGATTACCTTACGGAAAATAGAAAAGAATGTTGCTCTCTTCGCTTTTCCAAGTGCTACAAATACTGCCTGACCGGTAAACTGCAATGCCATAAAGCAAAAACCAAAGAAATAGATGTGCAGCGCCGGAACACCCTTTTCCAACAATGTCGGATCGTTATTAAATAATTTAATAAAAAATTCCGGCATAATTTTGATGATTCCCCATACAAACAACGCATAACTGAAACAGACAACGGTTACAAATTTAATTGCCTGTTTTACTTTTCCAAAAGCCTTTTCTCCATAATTAAAACTCATAACTGGTGACGCACCATTTGTAAGCCCATGTACCATCATTGTTGCAATATCTCTCACAGAATTCAACACTGTCATAACCCCAACATATATGTCACCACCATACATATGCAATGTGGAATTACAGAATATCTGTACCAGCCCATTCGTAAACTGCATCATAAAACCCGAAATTCCAAGTGCCATAATCTCTTTTACCCGTGCCCATTCTATTACCATTGCCAGGCGATTCAGACGCAGTGTGACTTTCTTTCCTGTAAGAAATCTTAACACCCATATTCCGGAACAGATCTGGGAAATAATCGTTGCAAGTGCAGCACCTCTTACTCCCATATGCAATCCAAAAATAAAAATCGGATCAAGAATAATATTTAAAACTGCTCCAATCAGCACCATCAGCATTCCCATGTTTCCAAATCCCTGACAGTTAATAAATGGATTTAATCCCAGTGAGATCATAACAAATGGTGTTCCGATCAGATAAATTGTGATGTAATCTCCTGCATACGGAAATGTTACATCGCTGGCTCCAAATGCATACAGAATCGGTTTATAGAACAGATAGCTCACTGCCATCAGTATTATACTTGAAATCAGAAGCATGGAAAATGTATTTCCCATTAATTTCTCTGCCTCTTCATGATTTCCTCTTCCAAGCTCCATTGCACAGAGAGGACTTCCGCCGTTTCCAAACAAATATGTAAATGCCGTGATCATTGTAATTAACGGAAAGCAGATGACAACCCCTGCAGTGCTGTTGCCCCGGCTCCCGAAATCCTTCCAATATACATACGGTCTACAACATTGTACAACAGGTTCAGAAGCTGTGCCAACGTCATCGGAATCGAGACCTCCAGAATATTCCGATATACATTTCCCTTCGAAAAATCCGTCTGATGTACTTTCATTTCCCGGTTCCACCTTCTTTTATAGTACTGCGAACGCTGTCCGCCATAGCTTTTTTCTTATGTATATTATAGCACCCCCGTTTCTCTCCTTCCAGATATTCCAGCTGATTTTACCTCTATTCTCTATTTTTTCAACTTAACACAACACAATCTCACAGTTTTATCATTATTTTTCGTCATAAAACCACATGTTCTTCTCTTTAAAAGCCACAAAAATACATGATTATCTCTTGTTTTTAGACTTAAAACAGAGTATAATAAAAATAGTTTTAATCGAAATATTATATTCCCATATGAATGGATGGAGGTATTATGGCTGAAAATTATAATGGTATGGCAGTAGGGATTTTTGAACTTGACAGTTTTGCTGCCTGCTTCGTAGCTCTTGATGCTGCTTCTAAAGCAGCAAATGTAAAGATTCAGAACATTGAACGTAATCGTCTTGGTGCAGGTGCCTGTGTAAAGATGCGTGGTTCTGTTTCTGATGTAACCGCTGCAATGGAAGCAGCAATCCATGTCGCAGAACCTATTTCCAAAGTTGTTTCCCATACAGTGATCGCATCCCCGGCTCATGATACAGAACCGGCCATGTATATGACTGCAAACAAATAACCCGCAATACGAATACATATTAAAGTGAGGACTATAGAATGAGATATGGAGCATTTGGATTAGTAGAAGTGGTCGGAAGCAGTAACGCTGTTATCGTAATCGACCAGATGCTGAAGACCGCTGACGTTTCTTTCCTGACCTGGAACGGAAAATGCGGCGGACACGAAACTGTTTTTATGACCGGTGATGTATCTGCCGTTGCTGCAGCTGTACAGGCAGTCAAAGAAAATCCACCATGTGAGATTGTTTTTGCTGCCGTCATCTCCAATCCATCTGAAGAAACGGTACGTCTCGCAGAAGAAGATGCCGAAAAACACGGCTTTCTGAAGAAGCCGGTGAAAAAAACTACTACAAAAAAATAAAAAAACGGCTTTATTTACACGAAATAAAAACCGGCCATACAGGAAATATGCTTCTTGTATGATCGGTTTTATTTTATCCCAGGGGAATGTCTATATCCTGAAGTTCCCTCGCATCTTCAATCTTAAAGTACGTCACATCTTCAGGATGTCTGTTTATGATCTGTTTTCCGCCTTTATCGCCGGTAATTTCCATCAGTTCCTGATAATATTCCCGTGAGAAGATACATGGATTTCCGGTTTTGGTGCCAAAAATGGTGCATGCCATTCCTTTCTGCTCATCCCGAAACTTGTCTACCAGGTTGATGATGGTCTCTGCGGTAAGCCAGGGCTGGTCAGATACCGTAAACAGGCATGCCGACGAATCTTTTGCAGTGGCAAGCCCAATCTGCATGGAAGATGAGATACCACGCTCTGGCTGTGGATTGATCAGTACTTTCACTCCCAGTGTATTTGCTTTGGCGGCTATTTCTTCATACTGGGTGACGACTATAATCTCACAGTCTCCAAGTTCTGATGCTGCCTTTTGAAGTTTCGCAAGTGTCCGCAGATACATCGGCATTCCATCAATTTCATACAGCAATTTGTTGGAACCGAAACGACGGCTGTTTCCTGCTGCGAGCATAACAAGTGTAATCTTTTCTCTGGCAAAATCGCAACTGTTATAATACTCTTTCTGTAAACTTCCCCACACTACATGAACTCTCTGCTGCTCCAGTTTCCCTGCAATCCTCTCTGCCGCTTCAGCTTTTCCCGGAATATCTGCTTTATTTAGCAAAACACGATACTCCCGTTCATCCACGCACTTTCTTAAACCATCCCTCGAAACAGCGATCTCCACGATATCATCCTCAGTAACCGTCTCTTCTATCCCTTTTCCAAGAAACTTCGCAACTTTCTCCACTCTGTGACAGGTCTTCTGAATCGGCTCTCCGAGGGCATCCATACCCACAACTCCAATAAGCAGATCCACCAACTCCGGAATCACCGGTTCCCATTCTTCCGGTACCTTAAGTGGCAGACGTTTCGCACCATCTGCTTCGATCAGAAGAACATCTGACAGCCCTCTCAGTTCCTCCAGTTTTTCTTCCGAAAGGCATCCGATTTTTCCCTTGCTGCAGTCAAGACTGGCGGCTACCGTATAGTGATATATCTGCAAGTCCTTCCGAACCCCGTCAATATCTCCATTTTCCACAAATGGACGCTCCGGCTCATATGCCATGTGCGTGGTCGTTGTCACTATCACTGTTTTTCCAATAGAAACCAATTCTTCCATCAGTCGAAAAATCAGGCTGGTCTTACCTCCGCCTCCAACTACAGCGATTACCCGGTATTTTTCCGGATTTATCTTTAACGCATCCAGCAGAGAATCCGCCTGCATCACGGCAGTACTCCATTTGCCAGCAGAACTTCTACCACACTTCCGGCTATACAGCGAGCCTTATCTGAAACCGTATCACAGTTTTTCTTCTGCTCTTTACGAGGGTCGATATCTGCAATCTTCATGCCTTTCGGCACTTCATATCCATCACGGATAATGCCACGTAAAACACCCGTCAGTGAGGCATATACCGGTGTCGCATCTACCATCGCTATGATCTGGTCTTTTTCTACGATATCGCCAATCTTAGAACGATTGTGCATGATTCCTGCTGCCGGAGAATGAATTACTCGTTCTTTTCCATATCCTGCGATCACTCCCGGAATACCCGTATTTGGTGTTGCAGTTCCTTCCTCGATCACTCTTCCGAGATTATGTCCTCTCTGTGTTTCGATAACAAAATCAACATCTTTTCCTGCTTCAAATCCAGGCCCCAACGCAACGGTCAGCGGAGCCATCTCTCTTGTTGTTCCAAGATTTCTCTTCGCAAGGATTGCATCGATCAGTGCATCCGGTCTAAGCTCTTTTATCACTTTCCCGGTCTCATCGACAAGAATCGGAATCTCTCCTGCCTCCCAGACCTTCTGACATTCACTGACATCTTCGATCAATCGGCCCGTCACGCCTTCCACACTGGAAATTCCGTCGAAAACAGCTTCTCCGAAAGAAACCTTTCGACGGATTGCACTTGGCTTCCGACATTCCAGTACCAGTACCTGATAACCACATTTATAAAGCCTGTGGATTACTCCACTTGCAAGGTCTCCGCCACCGCGAACGAGCAATGTTGTTTTATGTCCCATCTTAACTGTATTCCTCTCTTGCTGTCATTTTCAATGTTGTATTAATTGTTTATTTTTCTTCAACTTTTTCTGCATTTTCATGCATAACTTTTTCTACCGCGTTGACAATATTCTGATATCCGGTACAACGGCAGAGATTTCCAGACATTTTTTTCTTAATTTCCTCTCTGGTCAGTTCTTTTCCCTGTTCCAGAAGGACTGTCGCAGACATAACAAAACCCGGTGTACAGAATCCACACTGAATTGCACCCTCTTCAATAAAGGCTTCCTGAATTCTTGTCAGCTCTCCGTTTTTTTCAAGACCTTCCAGTGTACGGATATTTTTTCCTTCTGCCCAGACAGCCAGATAAATACAGGAATCAATCGTTTCGCCGTCAATGATCACGGTACAGGCTCCACATTCCCCTACTTCACAGCCTTTTTTGACGGAAGTAAGGCCGAGATGATTACGGAGCATATCCAGCAGAGATTCTCTCGGATCTACATACTCTGCAACCTCTTCTCCGTTTACCACGCATTGAACAAGTACTTTTTCTTTTTTCATGCGTTTTCACCTCCCTGCTGCTTTGCATTTTCTGCAAGTTCCACAGTACGGATCAGTGCTCTCCGTGCAATTTCTCCACCAATCTGCAGACGAAAATCTCTGGAAGCTCTCCATGAATCTCGCGGATGTATCTCGCTTCTGACACTCTCCTCAAGATTCTGATAAAGAGACGCATCCAGTTTTCTGCCTTTCAATAAAGCTTCTGTCTCTGTACAGCGATATGGCACTGGTGCTGCTACGCCAAATGTAATACGAACATCCTCCAGAATATTTTCTGCAGTATCAACTTTACTTACCACACTGCAGCTCAGCGTCGCAATATCCATGGCATTTCGCATGGAATATTTGATATATTGTCCATGATATCCTTCATATTCATTCTTTGGAATGATCACATGTGTAAGTACTTCCCCCTGTTTGAGAGCTACACGTCCAGGACCAAGATAAAATTCTCTGACAGGGACACTTCTTCCGCCTTCTGCATTTGCAATATGCAGTAGCGCGTTATAGGAAAAGACCGTCGGAACACTGTCAGCACTGACTGCTCCATTACAGATATTTCCTCCAATCGTTCCGATATTGCGGATCTGCGGACCGCCAACCTGGTCAACAGCTTCTCCCAGAACCGGAATATATTTCTGAATGATCGGATTTGCTGTAATATGTGAAAATACCGTTCCTGCACCGATATAAATATCGCCGTTTTCTTTTCGCTCAATTCCTTTCAGTTCTTCAATATCCCGAATAGATACCAGTGAGGTTCCTGCCATCCTGCCCTCACGGATCTTGATCAGAACATCGCTTCCTCCTGATATAATCCTGGTATCCGGATGTTCATTCAGAAGTGTCACTGCCTCTGAAACGGTTCCTGCATTATAGTATTTCTCTATATCATACATTCTCTGCGCCCCCTCTCAGATTAATCCTGCTTTTTGGAATCCGTCGATCAGTCTCTGCGGTGTCAATGGATTTTCATAAAATGCCACCCCGGTCGCATGAAGTACTGCATTTCGGATTGCCGGTGCACATGGAATTGCCGGCGGTTCTCCTAATGCTTTGTTTCCATATGGTCCCATCGGATCACACAATTCCACGAAATCCGCTTTGATATCCGGCGTATCCAGCATCGTCATCAGCTTATAATCCAGCAGATTGCCATTCAACGGACGTCCGGTCTTTTCGTCCAGAATCAGCTGTTCACTGATTCCATACCCCATTCCCATAGACATACCACCATGGACCTGCATCTCGGCAAGCTGTGGATTCAGCAGCTTTCCACTGTCATGTACATTGATAATATGAAGAATCTTAATTTTACCAAGTTTTATATCCACTTCAACTTCTGCAAAACAGCATCCTGTTGCAATCGTATTTTTTTTCACCTGTTCAGAAACTTCTGCTGTCAATACGGATGAATTTGTAAGGCTGTAATAGCTCTCTTCTGCCAGAGCCGCAAGAGAGATTGCCTGCTCATCACCTGCCCAGATCCAGTTATCTTTAAGTGTCAGTTCTCTGGTGTCGATTTCCGGAAGGAGCGTCTTCGCATAGGCAAGTATCTTATCTCTCAGAATCTCTGCACAATGCCGCACTGCTGTTCCGGTCACAAAAGACTGTCTGGATGCATACGCCCCCGTATCAAACGGTGACACATCTGTATCCTGCACCGTTTTAATATGTACATGTTCCATATCTGTGTGAAGTGTCTCCGCAACCATCTGTGAAAATACAGTATCTGCTCCCTGTCCGATTTCCGTTGCCCCAAGCATGAGCTGAACACTTCCATCCTGGTTCAAAGAAAGTCTGGCTCCTGCAATCTCCAGAGAAATCGGCCATACACCTGTCTTGTAAGAAAACAACGCCATGCCAACACCTTTCCGTACATCTCCGGTCTGTTCTGCATATTCTTTTCGCTTTTCATCCCAATGAATATATTCTGCACCCTTCTCCAGACATTCAAAAATTCCGTTTGTATTAGCTGCGATTGGTTTCAGATAAGCATCTTCATAATATCCCTGAATCAGATTTTTGCGCCGAAATTCCAACGGATCCATATGAATCTCATTTGCCACATCATCCATAAAACTTTCAATAGCAAAACATACCTGCGGGATTCCATACCCTCGCATGGCTCCACCAACCGGCGTATTAGTATAGATTGTATAAGCTTCTCCCCGGATATTCGGACAGGCATACTGCAGCCGCCAGGAAGTCAGTCCGTTTGCCGCAATCGCATGACCATGAGAGGCATAAGCACCCTGATTTGAATAAGAATGCATATCTTTTGCCAGAAGTCTGCCGTCCTTGTCTACCCCGGCTGCCAGATCAAATTCTATAGAATGACGGGTTCTTGTATTACAGAAGGTCTCTTCCCTGCTGACATCCAGCTTGACTGGTCTGCCGCCGACCTGTGTTGTCAGAAAAGCATTCAATGGCTCATAAAGTACATCCTGTTTATTGCCGAATCCTCCCCCGATATATGGCTTAATAACCCGCACATTGCCCCACGGAATTCCCAGTGCCTGGCCAATGACACGACGGACGATGTGTGGAATCTGTGTCGATGTCACCACTACGATCCTGCCTTTTTCCATATAGGCATAAGAAATCGGATTTTCAATATGACAGTGCTGCACGATTGGTGTTTTATATGTGCCCTTTACAATTGTTTCAGCCTGCTCCATCCCCTTATCTACATCTCCGATAAAATAATTAGAACGGGCAAGGACATTATCTTTTTTATCAAAATGAATCGGCGGATTACTGCCATACATAGATTTGCGTGGATGGATTTCCACCGGATATTCCTCATATTCTACTTTGATCAGCTTCAGTGCTCTGGCTGCAATGATCTCATCTTCTGCAACAACAGCCGCAATATCATCTCCATAATACCGCACACGACCAGTCAGAAGATTACGGTCTGCCACATCCTGATGTGCCAGTTCCACAGACCACGGATGCCCTGGTGTCGGATAACAATGGTCTGGCACATCATAAAAAGTCACTACTTTTACAACCCCTTCCAGTGCCTCTGCCTCACTTGTATCGATAGATTTCACAATTCCATTTCCAATCGTTGCATGAAGAACTTTTGCCACGAGACATCTGGGCGGTACCAGATCATCTGTGAATTTGGCTCTTCCGGTCACTTTTTCATAGGCATCAACTCGGGGAACGCTTTTTCCTATCATGATCTCACCTTCTTTATAGAATTTTGTCAACTGGAATCCTGTCACTTTATCTTTGTAAATATTCCACGCAGATCATAAATTGCATGACGCGGGCATTTCACTGAACACATGCCACAGCTTAAACACATATTTTCCCGGATCACTGCATGATTGTCCATAATCCGGACAGCACCTGCCGTACAGGTCTTTTCACAGATTCCACAGCCAATACAGCTTACCGCACACTGTTTTTTTGCCTCAGCTCCTTTGCTTTTGTTAGAACATTTGACTACAATATAATTGGCACATTCATGGATATGGATAATTTCCTGCGGACAGACTTTCATACATTTTCCACAGGCAAGGCATTTATCTTCATCGACTTCCGCCACACCATATTCATTCAGGGAAATTGCGCCAAATTTACATACGCTGACGCAAGCTCCACAGCCAATGCAACCATCTGTACATCCTTCTTCTCCCTGTACCGCCCTGCATCCACCATTACATGCTACAAGGGCGGATCTGTATGGAAATCTTTTTTTTGCTGCCATATCAACCCTTCCTTTCGTATGGTGTATCTGTAAGCGGCAGATTATATCTGCGAATTCCATCATAACGGAAATATGCATCTGCAATTGCCGGTGCAGTAGGAATGGATGTGATCTCCCCAATGCCGATGGCACCGCATGCAACCTTCAGTCCTGGCTTATCTACAACGATTGCTTTTATTTTGGGAACTTCATGTGAACGGAATAATCCCAGTGAACCATATTTCTGAATTGGTTTACAATTCTCATCAATCGGATACTGTTCTCTGAGCGTGTATCCCATAGACATGACAACACCACCCTCGATCTGTCCCTCGCAGGACAGCGGATTCACTGCCTTTCCTACATCGTGAGCGGCAACTATGCATTCCAGCTTCCCGCTCTTCTTATCCAGAACGCACATCTGTGTTGCATATCCATAGGCCACATGTGATACCGGATTTGGTACATTGGCGCCAAGCGGATCTGTTTTTGCGAGGTATTCTCCGTAGTATACCTTCCCCTTCATATCTTTCAGCTGTTTTCCGGCAGTGCGGTCTTCCATCAGTTTTTCGCATGCTCTGCGGCAGGCTTCTCCGGTGACCAGTGTCTGCCTGGATCCCGATGTTGTTCCTGAATCAGGAGAGATCCATGTATTACTTCTTTCATACACAATATCCTCATGTTTCAGATCTGTATTTGTAACGACCATCTGCACCAGAACTGTTCCAAGTCCCTGTCCAATACACGATGCTCCTGAATAAATATGCAGTTTTTCATCATCCTCTACGATCAGTTTAACGCGTCCGGTATCCGGAATTCCAACTCCTACACCGGCATTTTTCATCGCACATCCGATTCCAACCGGTTTTCCCGCTGTCATTGCTGCATCATAATCTTCTTTTACTGCTTCCAGGGTTTCTACCAGTCCGGTCGATGCATCTACGATCTGACCGTTCGGAAGCACTTCTCCCGGACGGATTGCATTACGGTAACGGATCTCCCACGGTGTGATTCCAACCTTGTCAGCCATCATATTCAGCAGCGTCTCTGTTGCAAAACAGGTCTGTGTAACGCCAAATCCCCTGAACGCTCCGGCCGGTGGATTATTGGTATAATATGCAGTCCCTTCGATATCAAAATTTTCATAATGATATGGTCCTGCCGCATGCGTACAGGCACGTTCCAGTACCGGACCACCAAGTGATGCAAAAGCCCCCGTATCTGAAGACACAATTGCTTTTACTCCCATAATATTTCCTTCTTCATCGCATCCCATCGTCATATCCATATAGAACGGATGTCGTTTCGGATGTATCAGAAGGGATTCTGCTCTGGTAAGTTTGACTTTAACTGGCTTCTTTGTCACATAGGTCAGCAATGCAGCCAGATGCTGTACGGTCATATCTTCTTTTCCACCGAATCCGCCTCCAACCAGTGCATTCTGTACTTTCACCTTATCTGTTCCCAGAAGAAGAGAACATTCGTGTCTGGTCTGATGTGCTGACTGGTCTGCAGAATAAATAAAAACATCCCCATCTTCATCATAAAAAGCAACCGCACATTCCGGTTCAAGAAACGCATGCTCTGTCCACGGTGTTTCAAAATGATGTGAGATCACATATTTTGAATTTCGGATTGCTTCTTCTGCATTACCTCTGCTGATGTGCTTATGTGCACAGACATTACTGTCTTCTTCATCAAACACCTTCGGTGCATCCAGAGCCGCAGCTTCTTCTATAGTATGTACATGCGGCAGTACTTCATAGTCTACTTTGATCAGTTTTTTTGCTTTTTCTACTGTTTCCCTGTCCTTTGCCGCTACCAGAGCAACTGCATCTCCCAGATAATGTACCAGACCACCAACCGGTATCAGCGTATACTGATCATGTTTTAAATGTCCGATTTTGTTTTCTCCAGGAATGTCAGCAGCCGTCACAACTGCCTCCACTCCCGGAAGTTCTTTTGCTTTGGATGTATCAATAGAAAGTACTCTTGCACGGGCATATCTGCTTCGAAGAGCAGAGCCGTACAGCATTCCATCGAGATAAAAATCATCCGGATATTTTCCCGTTCCAAGTACTTTTTCTGCAACATCAATTCTTGCTACGCGATTTCCAATCGTCCAGTTTGGATCTCCGTCATCTGGTATCTCACCTTTTTTCAGGATCTTTGCTGCAAGACGGACGGCATCCATGATCTTCACGTATCCCGTGCAGCGACAATAATTATTACGCAGCGCATAACGGATCTCATCATCCGTAGGTTCCATATTTTCATCAAGAAGTGCTTTCGTACACATTACCATTCCAGGAATGCAGAATCCACACTGTACTGCTCCGGCCTTTCCATATGCATAAGTATATACCTGACGTTCCCATTCTGTCAGCCCCTCTACGGTTATAATTTCTCTTCCGCTCAGAGAATCCGTATCCGGTACACATGCTTTACATGTCTTTCCATCAATGATCACTGTACAGGCTCCACATGCGCCCTCACTGCATCCGTCTTTTACAGATGTCAGCCGAAGTTCATCACGGAGAAATCTTAAAAGTTTCTGATTTTTCTCCGAACAAACATTTTTTCCATTTACTTTAAATGCTGCCATAGTGGACTACTCCTTTTCCTGTTCTGCTACAGATTGCATTTACATCAGCAAATAAGCATATTGATCAATCACTGTGCAGATAAGCTGCGCAAGGCCTTTATTCAAAATACCTGACGGCTGATCTGCTCTTACAACTTCTTCTTTTTCCCCAATGCGTATTTTTATTTCTTTATTTTTTGCATCCAGTACTGTAAATCCATTATTTATACTGTCTTTCATATCTTCTTCATTTGCAAACAATGTAAACTTATCTTTATATGGAGCTCCTGCATACTGACAGAACGAACGACAGTTTCCACATTCATTGCACATATAATCCACATGAATGATCTGCAGTAATTCCATCTCCGGTACTTCGATCAGTACATTTGCACGATTTGGACATACATCTGCACAATTTCCACAGACACGTTTGTGTACTGTAAACTCTTTCCTCTCCGAAACATCTTCTTTTCTCAGACAGTCAAGCAGCGGGGATTTTTCTTCCTTTCTCTTTCCTGCTTTCTTACTGTTTTTCTGATAATTTGCATTTTCAAGTGCATCTGCCGCCAGTTTCGTTACTCGCTCTACATGAACCTCTCCGCTCTTACCGATCTGACAGGCAGCTGTTTTTTCTGCAATGCGTGTCATCCATTTATATCCGCCTGGTTTGAGAAGGACCGTTGCAACTGTGACCGGCCAGATTCCACAATCTACGATCTGATCAATATTTTTCTGATCAGCACCTCCTGAGAAAGACATCGGAAGCTTTCCATCAAAGGATTCTGCCAGACGCGCAGCTACAGAAATAGAAAGTGGAAACAGAGCCTTACCAGACATGTACATTTCCTCTCCCGGAAGTTCCTGTCTCTTGATATCTACCGGAAAGGTATTCGTCAGCTTCACACCAAAAGAAAGACCTTCCTGCGCCGCTACATCCATAAGACGTTTCAGCATTGGCACTGCATCTTCATACTGAAGATCATCTTTGAAATGGAAATCTGTGAATGCCATATAGTCATATCCCAGATCATCCATTGCTTTGCGTACAAATTCATATCCAAGAAGTGTTGGATTACATTTTACATAGGTATGAATGTGTTTTTCTTTCAGAAGATACGTAACAATGTTTTCGATTTCCTGCGGAGGACATCCATGCATGGTGGAAAGCGTAATAGAGTTACAGATTTCTGACGGAATTGCCTCAATGTCTTCTCTGGTCACATGTTCAAAAAGATCCACATGTTTCAGAAGCCACTCCCTGCATTCTTTAAATATCGCCGTATCACCGGCATCTTTCATTCCCTCGATAAAATCATCGATTTTTTTGTCCTGAATTCCCTCCAGATTATAGCCGCACGACATATTAAACTGGAATCCATCCGGACTTCCAAGTCCAAATTCCTTTGCAATCACATGCAGAATCATCCAGCCTTTTATATACTCTTCCATCGCCTGTGGAACGTAAAGTTCTGTAGACCATTCGCAGTTATATGCCTCATCCTCTGCTACGATGCATGGTTTCGGAATACATGCGGAAAGTTCCGGTCCATCCATTTTCTGTACGGTCTTTAATTCAAAGAATCTTGCTCCTGCATAATAAGCTGCCACAAGGTTCTGTGCAAGCTGTGTATGCGGACCTGCTGCCGGTCCGACAGGATTCTCAAGTTTTCTTCCAAATATCTCTACTGTTTTAGAAGGGTCAGCTACATATGCCTTCTGGATTCCAAACACCTGTCCGGTTTCTTTATGTTCTGCCAATATCCATTCCATCAGCTGTCCAAATGGAATACTTTTCATAATATCGCTCATAATTCAGTTCTCCCTGTAAATTTGTCAACAGTAAATCAGCCATTGATGGCATCTGCAAGTTCTTTTGCCGCCTGACGACAATCTGCCATGACCTTCTTTTCATCACATACAAGTACTTCTCGATCTTTCATAAGTACCTTACCATTACATACCGTTGTCTGCACCATACTTCCGTTCACCCCAAACAGAAGATGTCCGTTACAATTCGAAGCATCCATCGGTGTCAGCGGATCATAATCTACTACGATTACATCTGCTGCAGCTCCTTCTTTTAAAATGCCCAGAGTTTTTTTGAAATAGCGGTTTGCGATCTTCGCATTTCCATCAAACAGCATCTGCGGCACTTCGCTCCATGCTGCAGTCGGATCGCACAGATGATGCTTATGCAGAATGTTTGCAACTTTCCAGGATTCCATCATGTCATGGGTATAGCCATCTGTTCCAAGTCCTGTAAGGATTCCTTTATGTACCAGTTCCATTGTCGGAGGACATCCGCAGGCATTTCCCATATTGGATTCCGGATTGTGTACGACCATGGTATCTGTCTCTCTGATCAGTTCCATTTCATGTTCATTGATATAGATACAGTGACCGAGCAAAGTCTTTGGTCCCAGGATATTCCAGTCATACAGACGATCCACAATTCTTTTGCCATGTTCTTTCAGGCACTGATGCAGATCGTAAATTCCCTCAGCCACATGGATATGATATCCTACACCTTCCGGTTTCAGTTCATTGCACAGCTCCATTGTCTCGTCAGAGATTGTAAATGAAGCATGCATTCCCATCATCGCTGCAAGCATATCACTGTCCTCTTTCTGTACATGTCTGATAAAATTAACATTCTCCATCACTGACTCACGTGATTTTTCCATTCCATCTCTGTCTGATATTTCATAACAGAGACAGGTACGTACTCCAAGGTCTTTCGCCGCTTCTTCGATTGCACTCAGAGATCCTGTAATATGGCCAAAACTGGCATGATGATCGAATACCGTTGTCACACCGTTCTTGATCGAATCAATGTATGTTGCATATGCAGAAAGCTTTGTCTGCTCCAGAGTCAGATGGCGGTCAATATTCCACCACATTCCATCCAGGATATCCAGAAATCCCTTCGGAGCATATCCATTGACACTCAATCCTCTAGCAAAGGCACTGTAGATATGTTCATGCGCGTTAATAAAAGCGGGCATAATGATTCCGCCGTGCGCATCCACAAATTCAGCGTCAGGATAAGTCTTCTTTACTTCATCAGTTACCCCCACCATCTTTATGGTGTTACCATCCATTGCTACTGCACCATTTTCAAAAAAGGCACTGGATGCGTCCCGTGTGATCATTCTTCCGTTTCCAATAACTAACATATCGTTCCTCCTCATCTTGTGAAATTTTTCCAATACCTGGTAATTTTTTTCATAAGTTTTCGGTGTTTTGTACTATATAATGTATCATATTTTCTTCTTCATTTCAACCTATATACAAAATTCTTTTTTATCTTCTAAAAGTTTTTGTATATTAAAACAAAAAAAACGAAGCAGATAATCTGCTCCGTCGCATTTTGATTATAACATATATTATTCTGTACGAAAAGTACCTTCGATCAATGAATTTCTTCTCCATCCCTTTTTTCAATCACCTGAAGAATTCTCCTGTCTTTTCCCCAAAGAAATGAATCCAGTTCAACCAGATAGCCACATCCATTTCCTACATGCCATTCATAGAATTCCCTTTTCGGTAGTGCATAGTTCTCCATGATATTCATGATCGTACCGCCATGGACGACAAGTGCAGCTTCTGAAATCTGTTCCCGAATGCAGACTGTCACCACTCTCTGAAATCCCTCCAGATTACGTGCCGCACATTCTTCTTTGCTTTCTCCTCCCGGAAATGCCATGATTCCATTGCTGTCAATCCATGCCTGGTATCTGGGATCATCGCTTAACTCTTTGTAATTCTTATTCTCAAAAGCGCCAAAATTGCATTCTGCAAGCTGGTCTATAATACGGACTTTCTGCTCCGGAAAAAGAATCTCCGCAGTCTCCTGGCAGCGTCTGAGCGGACTCACAAATATTGCCTGTGGTTTCGGATATGTAATATTTTTCAGTCGTTCGATTCCTTCTGGACACAGCGGTTCATCCGTCACTCCAATATATCTCTGATGACGGTTTCCTTCTGTCATACCATGACGTATCAGCCAGATCTTAATCATGTTTGATCACCGTCCCGATTCCGCATACAACGCGTGTTACTTCATCACTGTACGCAGCAAGTTTTGTACAGATTCTGCCAACAGCCTCTCTGTAGGCGCGGTCAAATGCATCCATTGGTACAACTCCATATCCCACCTCGTCCGATACGAGGAGTACTCCCGGATTACACTGGATCAGTTTCTCTGCCAGATCACTGACATCCTCATTTTTTTTCATTTCAGCACGGATAAATTCATGGAAATTCACAACTCCCTTTGCATTCTGAATCGAATTCCAGTCTGCATCAGCGCCATTCACCCATTCAATCTCCGGATATTTTTTTTCTGCAAAAGCCGCCTTCCCCTGAAAAGCACCGCCAATGATCATCTTCATATGTTCTTTCCTCATCAAATTTTATAGACTACTGTAATAATCGCCAGAACAAGCACAATCCATACCTCACAGAGACACAGGAAATATCCAGAAAGATCTCCTGTCGTCCCACCAAAATATTTCAGAGCCTTGTGCCGGTAGAACCAGAATACAAGCAGGGCCGTCACGATTACTGCTGTTCCCCATACCGGCTGGATCCAGAACATAAATCCGGTGAGCAGCACAAGATAAATAATCAGTATATTCCGTACTCTTGTATCCTGTGCCTTACGTGAAAATTCAGCCACTGTACCGCTTGCATTTGCTTTCGGCAAAGTAATAACACCAATTCCCGACAGACATCTGGACACCATATAACCAGTTGCCAGAATATATAACATTTTACGATTATCCTGTTCCACGATCTGACTCATTCCGCCATACATAGTCAAAAAGTATACACATGCTGTAATGACCGCAAACGCACCTGCATGAGAATCTTTCAGAATCTCCAGACGTTTTTCTCTGTCTCTCCAGGAGCTCAGAGCATCAGATGTGTCCAGAAGGCCATCTACATGAATTCCTCCTGTTACAATTACCGGTACCAGTACCAGTGCCACTGCAATAAATCCATTACTCATTCCAAAATAACGGCAGAGCCATTCCATGCCAAGCATGACCACCCCGACAGCTGCACCGACAAACGGAAAAAAGCAGAGCATATAACGCATATTTTCTTCCGACCAGTCTGCCTGGGGCATCGGTATCTTTGAAAACATCGCAAATGCAATCTTAAAGCTGTTCCACAGATTTTTCAACCCACACACATCCTTCCTACTTCCTCTGAAGCATTCTTTTTATGATATACAGGGATTCCATAAACTACTTCAACCACCTGATCTGCTATTTCAGCTATCTTCTGGTTAATCTGTCCGAGATATTCCTGATAAAGTTCTGTCTCTCCCTGATAATCTGCTGCCTCAGAAAATATCTCATTCGTAACGATCACCAGATTTCCCGCCTGTTCTCTGATATGCCGCACACCCTTTAACACCGCCTCAACAGTATTCTCATGTGCTCCTTCTTCCTGAAACATCTCATTTGCAACAAGATTCGACATACATTCTAAAAGCACTGTACAGTTTTCCGGGAGCCTTATCTTATCAAGACCTGTATAACATTCGACTGTTTCAAATCCTTTTCCCTGACGCATCTTCCGATGGCGCTGCACACGTTTCCTGCTTTCTTCATCAAAAGGATACATGGTTGCTATATAAATCCTGTCTGTTTTTCCAAAAGAAACAACACAATCTTCCGCAAAAGCAGACTTTCCACTTCCGCTTCCTCCTGTGACAAGAATCATCATCTTTATACAAGCTCCTTCTTATATAAGTACACTTATCCGTTTTTATTTACACAAGCTCCTCATACTGTTCCACATGAATATCTTCAAATGTGCTCATGGAATCATACACAGCAATTCCCATATCCAGGAACGGAAAAAGTGCAACCGCTCCGCTGCCCTCACCGAGGCACATTTCCCCATGAATAACAGCTTCTTTTCCGAGAGCTTCCAAAATCAGACGTGCAGCCGGCTCCTTTGAAACATGAGATGCGATCATATATTCGCCCGCCAGTGGGCAGATACGCTGTGCGATCAATGCTGCAACACAGGAAATAAATCCATCGATCACCACCGGCACTCCAAGTGCTGCTCCGCCAAGGAACATCCCTGCCATACCTGCAATATCAAAACCACCAACTTTTGCAAGGACACCGATCGCATCTTTCGGATCAGGCTGATTCACTTCAATTGCTTTTCTGATTGCATTGATTTTTCGATTCAGTCCATCTCCGGAAAGACCGGCCCCTCTCCCTGTCATTTCTTCCACAGAACGATCCAGAAGCACGGATGCTACTGCACTGCTTGTAGTCGTATTTCCAATTCCCATTTCTCCGGTTGCCAGAAGCCCGTATCCTTCTTCTTTCAGTCTGCGAACCATCTCAATACCTGCTTCCAATGCCTGTACCGCCTGTGCTCTCGTCATCGCAGGTCCCTTTGTCATATTGGCTGTTCCATAAGCAACTTTCAGCTCTTTTGAAACTTTTGTATCAACAGCCATTCCGATATCCACCGGAATAACCTTCGTTCCACACTGGCGGCTCATAACACATGCTGACGTATCTCCGGAAAGGAAATTTTCAGCAACGATCGCAGTCACTTCCTGACCGGTCTGGGTTACACCTTCTTCCACCACCCCATTATCTGCACACATTGGTACCAGAGCACGTTTTTGAATTTTCATATCCGGATTGCCGGTGATTCCCGCAATCTGAATCACCAGTTTCTCCATTTTTCCAAGAGAATGCAGGGGTTTCGCAATACTGTCCCAGCGTTTTGCGGCAACATCCATTGCATTTTTGTCCAAAGGCTTTATCTGAGCCAGTGTTTCTTCCAGTGTCATTTTTATTTCCTCCAGATCTTATCTGTATTTTATTTTTTTCCTGTAGTAAATACAAAAAATTTGCTGAATACATAATTCAGTGCAAGTACAATAAACTGGGTACAGAATTTACCAACCATTCCATTCATTCCCATTTTTTCGCAAAGAAGCCAGACACCTCCAACCTCAATTACCATTGTCAGAAGACGTGCACTGATAAATTTGCAAAATGGCCGGATATGATCACACAATGTCTCACATTTATCCTGAAATACATATTTTGAGTTAACTATGTATGCAAAAATAATTGCCGCAATAATTGATATTACATTTGCGATATTCAGATTTAAGTGGCAGAGATTCCACAATATATAAAAACATACCAGATTCACCAGTGTGGTACATCCACCAAAAAACACATATCTGACCACATCATTCCCGTAGCAGAATGAAATCAGTTCTTTGATCTTTTTCATTTTATTTCTCCTGTATATTACACATCATGTCTGACACTGCCCGTTACATCTTTGTTTCCACGCACGATCTGTGACACAATATATCGCGGACGATGTTTCACTTCTTCATAGATCTTTGCAAGGTAATAACCAATCACACCAAGACTCAGCATAATCGCACTTCCGATCAGAAGCAGTAGCAAGATCGTTGTTGTATAACCTTCTATCGCCTGACCTCTGAAATATTGGATCAGTGAATAAATGATCATGATCAGAGAACACCCGAAACAGATTCCTCCACCAACCGTAACAAACTGAAGCGGAGCCGTCGTAAATGCAACAATGTTTGTAAAAGCATATTTGATCAGCGACCATGTAGACCACTTGGACTCTCCCGCTTCACGTTCATGCACTTCAAATTCCACATAGGTTGTCTTATATCCCACCCATGAAGATGTTGCTCTGAAAAACATATTCCGCTCCGGAAGTGACAGAATGCTGTTCACTACTTTTCTGTCCATCATCTTGAAATCAGAAGCATTCTGCATATCCACTTTTGTTGCTTTTGACATGATTCCATAGAAGAAGCCGGCACTTTCTTTATGAAGAAAACTCTCTTCTCCCCGGCTCTTTTTTACACCTTCAATAACCTCGTACCCTTCTTTCCATTTCTGGTACATTTCAATCAGTGTTTCTGCCGGATGCTGGAGGTCACAGTCCATAACTGCCACCACATCGCCGGATGCCTGCGCAAGTCCTGCAAAAACAGCTGCCTCTTTCCCAAAATTACGTGAAAAATGAACTCCAAGGATATTGGGATCTTTTTCCCCGGCTTTTAATATTTCATTCCATGTGTTATCTTTTGATCCATCATTGACAAGAACCAGTTCATAAGAAATTCCGGCGCCTGACAGGACTTCATGAAGCACCCGGCAGGTCTTGCCAACCATCTGTTCTTCATTATAAGCCGGAAGTACGACTGATAATATACTCATCCTTTTTTGTTTCCTCTTTTCTTTTTGCAAATCAACACCACACCAATGTAGCACAACAGTCCCGCACAAGTCAAGCAGAGCCCTGTATACAGATACGGTGTATGATAGGTAAGCCGGATCTCATGTTCTCCTTCTGCAAGGTTCAATGCCATATACATGGTATTTGCCTGTTTAATATCTGTTTTCTTTCCATCCACATAGGCAGTAAAGCCTGTACTGTATGGAAGTGCGATCACAAGTGCTTTCGGTTTTGATACAGAAATTTTTCCGGTCAGTTCATGATCCTCAACTTTTACATCCTGCAGAGATTCTTCTCCTAGTTTCTTCACCTGTTCATCCACTTTTGTTACAGGCTGGCAGACCACTTTCAGATCATCATAAGAATACACTCCTGTATTCTGAAATGTCAGTGTAAGTGAATTTTTCCCCATCCGGCTGTATCCTGCATTGCAGAGGAAATTATGTTTTCCACTGTATGCATTATATTTATCTGTGTAAATACTGATTGTCTTGTTTAAAAACTTTCCGGTCACATCAATATACGCTTTCTGACTTTCCTTCCAGTAACGCCAACTGCTGTTCTCATGAAACACCTGATTCTGTTCGTAAATTGACATATTTTTCCATTTTTTATCACTGATCATTGCTCTCGGAGAAAGTGCCTCATAGTTTACCCCTTCTGTGATCAGGTAAGTTTCACTTTCGTCCAGACCATCAAACACCAGTCTTGCCTGCGCATTTTCTTTTGTAACGATCAGTTTTCTGTCTTTCTCCTGACAGCCTTTCCCGGTAATAATTTTAAACGGAACTTCACGATCATTAAGGGTGAGAACTGTCTCCGGAAGTGAACTTTCATCCAGCACAACTCCCTGCAGCAGTGCCTGTTGTTTCTCAATCACAGACATTTTTTCATATTTTTCTCTCGGAATATAAGAATCATACGTATAGCCAAATGGAAGTGCATTGTCACATTCGTATGCTCGATATGTTTTCCCTTTTTTCTCTGCCTCGCCCGCCATTTTATTGTATCCATAAGGCAGATATTCCTCTTCTCCCGCACGGACAACAAAATATTTTACAGCAGCCAGACGATCCAGGATCGTTCTGCTGTCCAGATTATCGTACTGATCTTCTCTCGGCGTATTCAGATACATTTCATCAAAAAAATTACTGATATTTCCGATTGCGACGCTGAAATAATATGATGCACTGTTGGTTCCCATCTGCATGGACGAGTTTTCATAAGTATGCGTTCCCATCTGATCATAACGATACAGCGAAGAATCTTCTGTATCTAAGACTGCAAGATCTGTCCCTGTCTCCAGTTTATCCAATGCTTCTCCCTGCTCAGTGAATTCTGACAGATAATCTTTTTCATAAGAATACTGATAATAAATATTAAACAAAATTCCGGCGATCAGAAAAACAGACACCATAATCGTAAGATTTCTTTTTTTCACAAAAAAAGAACCAAACGACAATACAGTAAACGTTGCTGCTACCAGAAAAATTACCGCCATCATATTTCGCTGTGTGCGCGCCGCATCAGGAAGCAATGCAATTCCACAGTATATGAGAAGCATAACAAATATCTTTCTTTTTTCCTTCAGAGTCAGTGTAAACAATTCCGGATATATTTTTACAAAGATGTACGCGATCAGCATCCCATACGCCCAGATCCATCGATTTGAGACATAGGAAAATCCATTTAACACATGTCCGGCATAAGGCAGAAGCAAAAAAGCATTCAGCAATACAAATCCCACTTTCAATGCTGTATATTTTTTTCGCTTTGAAAACAGTACAAAGACACCTGTCATAGAAACTGCAGTAAATCCTGCAACTCCCCACTGGATCATGTTTTCTCCAATCAGACATCCAAGATATTTTTCATAATAAACTTTATCATATAATAACGGAACATAGTTTTGGGCTTTAAACCGGTCTGTTCCAAGAACCGGAAGAATTACCGGAAGAAGGATCACTGCTGCGATCAGGACTGCGATTATCGAATACACAAAAAAAGTCCCAAGCCATTTTCCTATATTTTTTAAGGAACGATCCTCAAACTGTTCAAAATATCGAACTGCTGCATAGAGCACCATAAAGATTCCAAGCATGTAAAAGAAGTAAAAATTCGACAGACCTGCCAGTGCGACTGACCAGATAAAAATATATGGTTTTTCTTTTTTATATATTTTATCAATTCCCATCAGTATAAATGGCAGATAGATCATCGGATTCGAAAAGTACGGATGTTTCATGGCTGCATAAATCGTCCATCCGGCAAAAACATAAATCATAGATCCCATGAATACAGCCTGTTTTGAATTTTTATGATAAAAAGCATATCTGCTGAAGGCAATTCCTGCCAGATAGATTCTCAAAAAAATCAAAAATTCATACAAAAATTCTGTCTGTGATGATTTGAAAAATACCGACAGCAATGTCAGCGGATCACCGATCACATAATAATGTAATGTTGTCAGAATATCAGATCCATATCCAATATTCAGATCCCACATCGGAATTGACAGTTTATGTTCTATAAACAAGGTGTGCAAAATTTTTCTGAGATATCTTCCGTAATACGCAAGTGAATTCAGGTGCTGTGGCACTCCATCATGGCTCCATACAAGAGATTTTCCATTCAGATAAAATCTCATATACAAAAAAAGAGCAATTCCTGCAAAAGCAAGTGTATAAAAAAGATAAAAATCTGCGTTTTTCCATTTGATGCATTTTTCTTTATTTTTACTCATGCTGTACCTGTCCTTTTTTCTAAAAAAAGCCGCGGTACATAAAGTACCGCGGCCAATGGCTCTGAATTATTCTTCTTCGCCGTACATAGCTACAAGTTTATTCAGATATGCATATCTAGCTTTTGCTTCAGATTCGTTCTTAGCAAACAGTCTAGCTGCTTTTTCAGGATTCTGACGCTGTAAGGAGTTGTAACGAACCTCACCATTCAGGAAGTCCATATAGTTTTCCATATCCGGTGTCTTGGAATCCAGAGCAAATTTCTTGTCTGCTGCCGGGTTGAAGCGGAAGTTGTGCCAATATCCACATTTAACTGCCAGTTCTTCTTCTGTCTGAGCTTTTGCCATACCTTTCTTGATACCATGGT